>Ga0068856_100000020_pt1 | contig 146775 bp, 138 predicted proteins | sample KBSCornC62_FD_66595 | JGI IMG/M metagenome (GOLD analysis project Ga0068856, IMG submission 66595) | Corn rhizosphere microbial communities from Kellogg Biological Station, Michigan, USA - KBS Corn C6-2 | ecosystem: Host-associated > Plants > Roots > Rhizosphere > Soil ...
GTCGCGAGCCGCCGGCCGCCCGAGGCGTTGGCGCCGCAGGCTCGGGCGATTGGACCCACGGTAGTGGCCAAGTCGCTGCGGGATGCACTCGAGGCCGACACAATCATCTTGGCGGTCCCGTTCGGCGAGCATCGCGAGGTTGCGAAGGCCCTGCCGAGCTGGAAAGGCAAGACGGTCATCGACGCGACGAACGCGTTTGGAGTTCCTCTTGAAGAGCTGGACGGCCTCCCGTCCTCCGCCTTCGTCGCAAAGGCGTTCACCGGCGCCAAGCTCGTGAAAGGTTTCAATCACCTGATTGCGGCCAAGCTGGCTGCCGATCCGGTCGTCGAGGGCGGCCACCGGGTCATCTTTCTGTCTGGTGACGACGAGGACGCGATCGCTCCCGTGGCGACCTTGGCCAAACAACTCGGGTTCGCACCCGTCAAGCTGGGAAAGCTCAACGAGGGCGGCGCGCTGGTGCACGCACGCGGCCGCACTTGGGGCCAGCTCATCTTCCAGGATTTGTTCAAGAAGGAGCAGTGACCGATGTACGACCGTGTGATTTGGCCTGAGAAGTACGATCCGAAAACGTCGGCCATCTATGCGCTGAACGACATCGACGTGAAGGCGTCTCCTGAAGTGGTATGGAGGCTGCTGGTCGACGCCGAGAACTGGTCGACCTACTTCCCTCCCGAAGACCAGGTCAAGATCCTGAGCGGTGAAAGGGAACTGGCGCGGGGGACCAAATACAGCCGGGTGACGGTTGGATTCCCGATGAACCTGGTCGTTACGGAATGCGAGCCCTTCCGCCGGCTTGCGTGGGCAACAACTGTCGATGGCGATGAGACCGGCTCCAGCGCGTACCATGGATGGGTCATTACCCCCACCGATGATGGCTGCCACGTGCTGACCGAGGAAACGCAGCAGGGCCCCTGGTTCCTCGAGGAGCTCGGACGCAAGCATCCCGGTGCGCTCTACCGCTATCACCAGGAATGGGTCGAACGCCTCGCCCGCGAGGCCGAGGCGGAAGTGGCAGCCAAGGCAGGCTGACCCGCCTGTCCTGATGCCAAGGCATCCCCGCCGCTTAGGCATCTGCACGTCGAGTTAGTGACGGCCGCGCGCCAAGATTGGAGATGAATGACATGAATATCGACCTTAAAGGCAGGACGGCGATCGTCACCGGCTCAACGGCGGGTATTGGCCGCGCCACCGCAGAGGGCTTGGCCCGTGCAGGGGCGTCGGTCGTTATCAGCGGCCGGGGGAATTCCCGAGTCAACGAGGCAGTTTGGCAAATTCGGCGGGCCTTTCCCGGGAGCGAAGTCGCCGGCGTTGCAGCAGACTTGGCGACCGTGGAGGGTGTCGAGGCCTTCATAGCGCAGGTGCCGGACGCCGATATCCTCGTGAATAACGTCGGTACGGCACACATCCGGGACTACAATGGCATCGAGGACATCGCGAATATCCCCGATGAGGACTGGCTTGGCCTGTTCCAACTAAACGTCATGAGCGGCGTGCGCATGACGCGCCACTACCTGCCGCGCATGGTGAAGAAGAGCTGGGGCCGCGTCGTATTCGTCAGCAGCGAGTCCGCGGTCAACATCCCCAAGGAGATGCTCGACTACGGCATGACCAAGACCGCGCAACTCGCCGTCTCGCGCGGGCTTGCCGAGGCGGTCGCGGGCACGGGCGTCACCGTCAACGCTGTCCTGCCGGGACCAACGCGGTCCGAGATCTTGGGCGACTTCATAGCGAAGCAGGCCGAGGCGAACGGCATCACGCAGGAGCAGGCCGAACAAGGCTTCCTGAAGGCGATGCGTCCGACCACCCTCATTCAGCGTTTCGCTACCACCGACGAGGTGGCCAACATGATCATCTACGCCTGCTCGGACCAGGCTTCCGCGACGACCGGCGCGGCGCTGCGGGTGGACGGCGGCGTGGTCCGCTTCGTCGCCTAGAGCCTTTCCCGTTCCGATGGAATCGGAACGGAGCTCTAGATTCTTGTTTTGACGCGTTTTCTTCACGCGAACCGGTGTCCACTTCGCTCGAAAACGCTCTAGTGGCGCGCTAGTGCACTCATCTTCCGGGATTTGCTCAAGAAGGAGCAGCAATCGATCTACGACAGTGTGATCGACGCCGAGAACTGGTCGCGCGCGCTAACTTCTTCGAGCAGCGCGCGACCGAATATTTGAAGGCCACCAAGTCGAAGGGTGGGCGGGCCTGACGGCGTATGGGCGCCGTTCGAAGAGCGGGGAGACGGCAGATCTGCGGGTCGCCTAGAATCTATCGACTGCCATCGATGGCCCAGGATTCGCTCGAGTGTCCTCTGCTGTCCGATACTACTCCACGGTACTCCCCTTCACTCCCACTCGATTCTCTCAATGCATCGTAACGCGCTGCTTTATGAGCGCAAAAATTTTCTGACGACGGTCTAAATCCGACTGTCAGTCCGTCAAATTTTTTCGCTTTTGATTTCAAAGGGAAATTTGCGCGATTCGAATTTTGTGTGGCTTCGACAACTATCGCCAACGAGATCGGTCAATTTTGTGTTGTCGATCGCGGAGCGTATTCTGCTCCCGGATGAAAAAAGACCGTCAGCATCTATAGCACAAGGCGTTCGCGCTGGCGATGTTTGTGCCCTTCTGATGTGATCGCCGTCCTCGTCTCACGCGTGGCACCAGCGACTTGCCACCGGATTTTCAAGTCTTGACGTTCTGCGCCTCCCATCGCAACGCCGGACAGACTTCTATCGCGGCGCGCACGGCTTCTGGAACATCCATATGGGACGCATCGATTTCGCCCCGATCAAGCGAAGCGGTCCTTCTTTAAGGTGTCACCGCCCATCACCCAATCTTGCCCCGCAAGCTGTTTGCGAGCGCCGAAAGCGCATCGGCAAGTTGTCTCGCGATTTCCGGCGGCGGCAGCGGCATTTTGAGGTTTTGCGCGCCGGTGGCTGGATCGCGCTCGATCCAGGGATGCGCTGCAGTGTTGGGATCGTTGGCGGCCGTCAGAGCTGCAATAAACTGCGCGCCGATCTGCGCCAAGGCCTGCCACGGATTGGGACCTGTATCGCGCGGTGGTGCTCCGGCCCCATCAGTCCGCCTGATCGCAATCTCGCCAGCGCCAATGTTCATATCCGCATTTATATCTTCCGCGGACCCCGCATCGTCAGCAGTGACGATATTCCTCACTTCCTCTGCCGGCGTCACGGCCTCGCCCTCACCCATACGCCCCGTGACGTTTTCCACGTCCTTCATGAAGCGGCTGAGACGCGAACCGCCGAGCGAAATCTCACCGCTGCCGCCATCGAGAATGCCTGCCGACAAGGAGCGTTTGAACGCCAGCACCGAAAGCATGCCCTCCTCGATAGTGCCCTTCGCCACGAAATTGATGACTTGCACCGGCCGTCTCTGGCCCAAGCGATGGATGCGCGCGATGCGCTGTTCGAGAATCGCCGGATTCCACGGCAAGTCCATGTTCACCAGGGTCGACGCGTGCTGCAGATTGAGGCCCGTACTGCCCGCATCGGTCGAGAGGAACACGCGGCAGGTGGGGTCGTCGCGAAACCGCTCAACCAGTGCCGGCCGCTTTTCCGACGGCACACCACCGTGGAAGCTGACATAACCCAGACCGCGCGCTTCGAGGCGGCGGATGACGATGTCGTGCGTCCGCGTCCATTGCGAAAACACCACTGCCTTGGCTTCGGGCTCGGCTAATAATCCGTCGAACAGTGCCGCCAATTCGTCGGCCTTGACGCCATGGTCGGTTTCCTGGTCCAGCAGATAGGTGCTGTTGCACGACATGCGCATGTTCTGCAGGGCGCAGGTCATCCGCCGCTGATCCTTATCCGACAGAAACTTGGTCCTGCGCCAGCGCTGGACGATCTTCGCCACGACGTCGGCGTTTTCCTGGTGATAGAACATTTGCATCTCGGTCATCGGCATCAGCAGGTTCTGATCGGTCCGACTGGGCAGTTGCCGCAGCACCTCGGACTTGCGCCGGCGGATCATGACCGGCGCCAGCGTCTGGCCGATCTTTTCCAGCCCGGTATAACCGGTGACGCGCCCACCTGCGTCCTTGACCTGATGCTCGTGCAGAAGCTTCCAGGTCGGCCCCAACCGATGCTGATCGACGAACTGGACGATCGAGATCAGTTCTTCCAGCTTGTTTTCCAAAGGCGTCCCGGTGAGCACGATCGCGTAGGAGCTGTCGATGCGTTTTAAGGCGCGTGCCGCGATGGTGTTCCAGTTCTTCACCCGTTGCGCTTCGTCGACGATGACCAGTTCGGGCGCCCAGGCCGCGATCAGGTCGAGATCGGGCTTGAGCTTCTCATAGTTCGTGATCTTGCAGAAATCCTCCAGGGCGTAGTCCTTCTGCCGCTGCGCCCGGCCACCGTTGATGACGCGCGACGCGTTTTTGCCCTGCCGCCTCGAGAAGCGCGCGATCTCGCTTTGCCACTGGTACTTGAGTGAGGTCGGGCAGATCACCAGAACTTTAGAGACGCCAAAATGCCGTGCCAGTATTTCCGTCGCGGCGATGGCCTGTATGGTCTTGCCCAGTCCCATGTCGTCGCCGATCAGTGCGCGGCCGGCCCGCACCACGAACAGCGCGCCTTCAGCCTGATAGGGATAGAGCGGCACCTTCAGAAGCGCCAACAGCTTGGGATCGGCAGCGCCGCGTAGATACAACTGCTCGAGCTTTGAAACCCGACGGTCCGCATCCCGCCTGCCTGCGACGAAATCGAGTGCGTCGTCATAGGCGCGGAACTGGTGACCGCTCTTCGACATCATATCCATGAAATGATCGAGTTCGCCGAGGCGATCGTCCGGCAGCATCCCGTCGCGTTCGGCGTCGAACAAACCGGCGGCGGCCTTGCGCAAAGCCAGCGGGCAATCCGTCGCGGCGCGAAAATGCACGCGGCGTTTGCCTTCATTGCGCAAATACAGCTCGGAAAATGCCGGCTGGTAGCCGCGCGCAAACGCCGCCTTGGCGCCGCGCTTCTTCTCCAGCCGGGCAAGCGTAAATTCGATGTGCTTGCAGGTGCCCAACTCGCTGGTGGCGTAATCGGGGCATGAACAGAAATTACCGCCCGGCCCCCGGCCTCGAATCGCCACGCGATAGCTGGATTTCGAAACCGGATTGCTGACTCGAAACTCGGAGAAAAACGGTTCGCTGGTCAGATTTTCAAGCCCGAAGGCCTGCTCGCGGCCGAACTGGCGGCGCAAGCCGCGTTGCCAGTCCAACGGCGAAAGATCGGCGGGTGCGTAAGTGCGCGAGAGCTTAGGTTCCTTGTTCGCCTTGGTCGCGGAATTCAGGTTTCGGCTCTTGGATTTCATCGAAGTACATTCCGTTCAGCAACAGGCGCCGATATAGCGCGGCCATGTGGGTTCTCATTCATAGAGCTTCGCAATGTCCGCCATCGATCGAAACAGCCTCAGAGGTTGATCGGGAAACGGCAGGAAGCTCTCGCGCTCATAGAAGTGACAGGCTGCATCATCCTTCGCGTCGACGATGATGGCGAACGATGCGATCTCACTACGGACTGCGCGAAACAGAGCGTCGGCAAGCAGGAAGCGGCCGTAGCCTCGTCCGCGATAGTTTTGGTCGACAGCAAGCCGGCCCAAGAGCGTCGCCGGAACGAGTGGGTACCTGGAAAGTTTGCGCGTGATGTCGACCGGAAACTCACTGAGTTTCACGCCCGTCGCTGAAAGCGTGTAGTAGCCGCCGATGGCGCCGTCCGGCAGCACAAGCACGAACGGTGCCGCCATGTTCTTGCGGGCATCTTGGCCGGCCTGGCTCCGGAAGTAACGATCAAGTGGTTCGACGCCACTGACGAATGAGTTGCGATCGTGATGCGGACCAAGCGCCTCGACCCGAAGCGATCCCTCCGGGCCGCCCTGCACGAGCTATACGCCAGTAGCTTCGCGATAACGGCGCACCGTGTCACGCAAGCGATCGTTGACGGGCTTTGGATTCAGCAGCGCATCGACAAACGCCTGGCTGTCGCGCACCGACAGTTCGAGTTGCTGGTGTTCCTCAATCGCCCGCCGTGCAGCATCCTGGACGCTGGTCAATACAAAGTCTGTGACCGTCCGTCCCTGGAGGGCGGCGGCATGTTCGATAAGCGTCTTCTGCTCTGCCGTTACCCGCGTCTCAAGACGCTGCGCGCGGGTGCGGCCACGGGCCGATTTCGAGGCTACGTTTGCCATGGCAATTCTCCCGCCTCAAATGTACGGCCAATGCCCGGACATTTCAAGAGCGGGGTCCGAGCACGACTCTTTGCGGGAGCGGGCTCGGCGACCGTCCTTTCGGTCGTAAAAGCAGCGCCGACCGGGCTATCATCACCTCTTCCAGTACATTTTCTAGAACTTACCGGCCAGGAAAAGACCGTCAGCGCTATGCGCTCTATCTGACGGTCTTTTGGTTTTCCCTGGATGTGCTCTTCAGAAAAGACCGTCAGAAATACCGTCAAGCTGTCCGGCTATAGAAGGGAAAAATACTCGACGCCCCACAAATTCTCTTTTCAGTTCAATAAGTTATGAGATTGGAGGCGGGAACTGCCGATGTACTATCGATCACCCCCAGATCTTGATAAGCCATTGGATCATAAAGATAATTCTCGGATGGACTATCGCCCCTTCACTCCCACTCGATCGTCCCCGGCGGCTTGCTCGTCACGTCGTACACCACCCGATTGACGCCCTTGACCTCGTTGATGATCCGCGTCGCGGTCTCGCCCAGGAACTTCATCTCGAACGGATAGAAGTCCGCGGTCATGCCGTCGGTCGAGGTGACCGCGCGCAGGCCCACGACGTATTCGTAGGTGCGGCCGTCGCCCATCACGCCCACGGTTTTCACCGGCAGCAGCACGGCAAACGCCTGCCAGATATGGTCGTAGAGGCGATGCTTGCGGATCTGGTCGATATAGACGGCGTCGGCGTTGCGCAGGATGTCAAGTTTTTCCTTTGTAATTTCGCCGGGACAGCGGATGGCGAGGCCCGGGCCCGGGAATGGATGACGGCCGACGAAAATCTCGGGCAGGCCGAGTTCGCGGCCCAACACGCGGACCTCGTCCTTGAACAATTCGCGCAACGGCTCGACCAGCTTCATGTTCATGCGCGCGGGCAGACCGCCAACATTGTGGTGCGACTTGATCGTCACCGAGGGGCCACCGGTGAACGACACGCTCTCGATCACGTCAGGATAGAGCGTGCCTTGCGCCAAAAAGTCCGCCGATCCCTGACCTTTTTCTGCGATCTTTTTCGCTTCCGCGTCGAACACGTCGATGAACAGGCGGCCGATGGTCTTGCGCTTCACTTCGGGGTCGGTGACCCCCTCCAGCTCGCCGAGGAATTGCTTCGAGGCATCAACGTGAACCAGAGGGATGTTGTAGTGGCGCCGGAACAGGTCGACGACCGTCTTGGCCTCGTCGAGCCTGAGCATGCCGTGATCGACGAACACGCAAGTGAGCTGGTCGCCGATCGCCTCGTGGATCAGCACGGCGGCGACCGCTGAATCGACGCCGCCGGAGAGGCCGCAGATCACCCTGCCCTTGCCGACTTGCGCGCGGATCTTCTCGATCGCTTCCTCGCGGAACGCGCGCATGGTCCAGTCGCCGGTCAGACCGGAAACCTTGCGGACGAAATTGCGGATCAGCTTTGCCCCGTCCGGCGTATGCACCACTTCGGGATGGAACATCAGGCCGTAATAGCGGCGCTTCTCGTCCTGGATGATCGCGAACGGCGCATTGGCCGAGACGCCGGCCACCGCAAAACCCGGCGGCATTTTGGTGATGCGGTCGCCATGGCTCATCCACACCGGATGCTTCTCGCCCATCGACCAGGCCGCGTCGAACAACTTGCTCGCCGCCTTGACCTCGACATCGGCGCGGCCGAATTCTCTGGCATGCCCGCCCTCGACCTCGCCGCCGAGCTGCGCCGCCATCACCATCTGGCCGTAGCAGATGCCGAGCACCGGCACGCCGGAATCGAAGATCAGTTGCGGGGCGCGCGGGCTGCCCGCCTCATGCACCGATTCCGGGCCGCCGGAGAGGATCACCGCCTTGGGCTTCATCTCCCGGAAAGCGGCCTCCGCCTTCTGGAACGGCACGATTTCGGAATAGACGCCCTCCTCGCGCACCCGGCGCGCGATCAGTTGCGTCACCTGGCTGCCGAAATCGACAATCAGAATCTTGTCATGCGCCGAGGCCACTGAAGGCGCCGGCTCTGCGGTGCGTGGTGCTGCTGTCATGGACAGCAAATACGCGACGGGGAGCAGGCTCGCAACCGCACAAACGGATGACCCACACCCTTCTCTGGGCATGGACAAAACCAAATAGGTCAGTATTATTGACCTACTTTGTCTCACACCCTTGGGAGGGAATCATGCCGTCGCCTTACGATGCCACACGCCTCACTGCCCTGGGTCACGAGTGGATCGCCGCCTGGAACGCGCGCGACCTCGAACGCGTGCTCGCGCTCTATGACGACGGCTTCGAGATGACGTCGCCTCATATCCACACGATGGGGTTTGACCCCTCCGGCACGCTGCGCGGCAAGGCGTGCGTCCGCGAGTTCTGGGCGACCGCGCTGGCGCGCGTGCCCGATCTGCATTTCGAGCTGATCGATCTGTTCATGAGCCCCGACAGCGTCGTGGTGCTTTATCAGAACGAGCGCGGCGGGGAGGTCTGCGAATATCTGCGCCTCGACGCGCACGGCAGGATCGCGCAGGCCTCGGGGAATTACGCGGCGGGTTAGTACGCGCCACTCCACGCACAGCCTCATGGAGGCGCGCTTGCGCCGTCTCGAACCATGGCCACCGAGTCCCTTGCGGCCCACCCTTCGAGACGCGGCCAAGGGACCGCTCCTCATCAGGATGAGGGTGTAGATGTGGCGGCTCAGCCCGCCTTCTTCAGCACCGACACGAAGAACCCGTCCGTGCCGGTGCGGCGCGGCGTCATCAGCCAGCCCTCGGGCGACGACAGCGCGGCTTGCGCAAATTCCTCGGCCTTGTCCCACAGCACGCTGGCGGTCTGCTCGGGCGGCACCACCGCGAACTCCGGATGGCGCTCGACAAAGGCCCTCACCTGCTCGCCGTTTTCCGGCGGCAGCACCGAACACGTGATGTAGGCGATCCGGCCGCCGGGCTTGACCAGACCGGCCGCGCGATCAAGCACTTCGGCCTGGTCCTTCAGACGCACCTCGATCGCGCCCGGGCGCATCCGCCATTTGGCGTCGGGGTTGCGGCGCCAGGTGCCGGTGCCCGTACAGGGGGCGTCGATCAGCACGAGATCGGCCGACGCCTTGATGTCAACGAGCGGATCGGCGTCGCCCTTGGGCACGCGCACATCGGCATTGTGGATGCCGGCGCGCGACAGCCGCTCGTGGATCGGCGCGAGCTGGCGCTTGTCGTGATCGGTCGCGATCAGCCGACCCTTGCCCTGCATCATCGCCGCCAGCGCCAGCGTCTTGCCGCCGGCGCCGGCGCAGAGGTCGATCACCTGCTCGCCGGGTTTTGCCGCCGACAGCAGCGCCGCCAGTTGCGAGCCCTCGTCCTGCACCTCGACCGCGCCCTTGATGAAAACCTCCTCGGCATGGATGCCGATATTGCGCGCGTCGGCGCCGAGCGCGATGCGCAGGCCGATCGGCGACCACGGCGTAGGTCTCGCGCCGAGATACGCCAGCGCGCCTTCGACCTTCTCGCGTTTGGCCTTCAGCGTGTTGACGCGCAGATCGAGCGGCGCGCGGCTCGCCATTGCGGTTGCCTCCGCGACGCGATCGTCACCAAAAGCCTGCGCCAGATAGCCATCAAGCCATTCCGGATAATCGCCGGCGATGTGCGCGGGTGCCTTGTCCAGCGTCCGTCCCGTCAGCGCCGCGCGCTCGCCGTCGCTGAGCGGCTCAGGGGCAAACCGGCCGCCGTCGCAGAGCGCAGCGATGGTGTCGACGTCCATGCCGCGCTCCAGCCGGAGCATGCCGAGCAGGCGCGCCCGCGGCGTGTCGGCGTCCATGATAAAGGCGCTGGAGGCGCGCCGGCGCAGCACGTCCCAGATCAGGCCGGAAATCGCGGCGCGATCGCCCGAGCCGGCGAAGCGGTGCGCGGTGCCCCATTCCTTCAGCGCTTTCGCCGCCGGCACCCGCTGCGCGTCGATGGTGTCGATCAGTTCAATGGCCGCGGAGAGTCTCGCTGCGGGGGTCATCCAAAACTTTCAGTTCGAGTGGCGAAGCGTGGTTCTCTGTTTTGATGCGTTTTCTACGCAGATAAGTCTACGCGATCTGCGCAAAACTTGATTGCTATGCGAACCGGGCCCACTTCGCTCGAAAACGCTATGGTTCAGATCAGCAACAGGATCCGCAGCGTGAAATAAATCCACATCGCGAACAGCACCAGCACGCCGGAAAACCAGGCCAGCCCGCGCTGCCGGATATTGTTGGAACTGACGAAGATGCCGGCATGGGCAAACCGCGTCACCACGAACACCCAGGACAGCAGCACGATCACCAGGTCGGCATGGCGCAGCGGCAGCGCCAGCGCGATCAGGATGTAGAACAGCACCGGCACCTGGAACGAGTTGTTGAAGCAATCGCCGTATTGAGCGGCGCGTCCCGTCCAGTTGGCCTTGCCCGCGCTATCCCTGGGAACGGGTTTTCCGCCGTTGGCGTAGCCGCGGTTTGCGACCATCCCGAGCAGCAGCGCGAACGTCAGCCCAACCAGCGCGAAAACCGGCAGCAGAACGAACTGAACGGACATGAAAACCCTCCCCCGCAGTGAAGCGCGCACCCGCTATAGCGACCGCGCCTGCCCGTGACAATGAACCGGCCAAAACCGGATCGAGCCGGCACCGGTATTCAACGGGGCCAAATCACAGGGGTTCCCGTGACTTACCCCCGGATCGGCCCCCATGGCGGGATGGAATGTGATGAACCCAGCCGCTATCGCAGCGCGCGATATCACCCGCACGGCCTCGCGGCGATAGCGGTGCTCGGGCTACTCGCCTTCGCGGTTACGAGATGCGCAATGCAGCGCTGGCCCATTTCAGCATCAACCCGCCAAAACCCGAGGTCGCGTTTGCGATCCGGCTGCCGAACGCTGCCGCCATTACGCTCGTCGACAGCCAGATCAAGCTGCGCATCGACCGCAACCAGATACAGGTCCAGAGCGCAGTGCAATTCCCTGCCGGCGGCTATTCACCCCGCAGTTGCTTCTGGAGGGCCGCGAGGTCGACGATATCCCAATGCTCGGCAAACTTGCCGTTTTCGATGCGCCAGATGTCGATGGTGCGCCATGTCACGCGCTTGCCGGTGGGCGGGAAACCGAGGACCGTTCTGCCATGGGTGCCGCTAAGCGTTGCAGGCGCAACGATCTTGTCGCCGCCAATGATCAGATCATCAATATGGGTCTGGAAGTCGGGCCAGTTCTCGAAGATGCGCTGATAGTTGGCGATCTGGGCTGCTAGTCCCGACGGGCTGCGGCCGGAATGCTGAATATAGGCCTCGGTGAACAGTTGAGGGAATGTGCTTGTATCGTGGGCATTGACCGCGGTCGCATAGCGGGTCAGCAACGTCTCATAGGCCGGGTTGGACGCCTCGGCGGCATCTGCCGCGTTATTGCCGGAGGCTAGCAGCCCAATTGCGCCGAGGGCGGCCAGCGCCCCGCCCCCATGCATCAGTTCCCGACGTCCAAACGCCATTGATGTCATCGCAGCCTCCACCAGTCAGCAGGTCGTTCGAACTTAATACCTAGCATAGCTATGTATGTCAAGATCGGTAACTTCACGGCAAAGAGAGCTTCCGTGAAGCTCGGCTGGAATCCCCTGCCCGCAAAAGTATGTCGCCTGTCCGGCCATTCGATAAAAGAGCGGCGTTGACCCATTGCAATGCTAGGTATTAGACTGGGCTATGGAAGGTGAAATCCTCAAAGGTCATCTCGATATGATCGTGCTCGCCGCCCTGGCGGGTGCGCCGGCGCATGGTTATGGGGTGATTCAGGAAATCCGACACCGTAGCGGCGGAGCTTTCGACCTGCCGGAGGGTACGGTCTACCCCGCGCTACATCGGCTGGAGAAGAGCGGCCTTCTGACCAGTCGTTGGGCGATCGCGGAATCGGGGAGAAAACGCCGCGTCTATTCCGTCACCCGCCATGGCCGCAAGGCTTTGCTCAATCATCGCGCCAACTGGGAACGCTTCGCCGGTGCCATCGGTAGTCTCTTCGGAGCGACAGGTCATGTCCCAGCGTAGCCCGATCGTCGAATATGCCGATGCACTGACACGCGAGCTCAGCTTCGATGTGGCGTTGTCGCGTCGCGTTCGGGCGGAAGTCGAGGATCATCTCTGGGAAGCCGCAGACAACAGGCCGACCGGCGCCACACCGGAGGCCCAGCGTCTGGTGATTGCGAGTTTCGGCGATCCACGGGAGCTTGCCCGCCAATATGTCGCCGCTGCACTGCTGGGACAGATACGGCAGGTCGGCGCCATCGTGATTTTTGTCTTGCTCGGTATTTTTGCCGCGATGAAGGGACGGGTCGCCTGGTACGGCCTCATGCAATGGCAAGCCAACAGGGATTGGTCCACGGTCAGCGCAATAGGACTGTCGATCGACCGTTACGCATTCATGCTGGCATTCTGTATCGCCCTGATCAGCTGCGGATACATCGCCACTCGCCGGATACCGGTCCGATTCGATCCTGGCTACAGCAAGGAACTCAATCGCTGTGTGTTTCTCTGCGCTGCCGCGGCCGGGGCTTTGCTTCTGGTGGTCGTCACCGAGACCATTCTAACGGGCATCCGGCTATCCGCGGTACAGTGGGACGGAAACGCCGCCGTGCCGGCGCTGTCGCTGGCGACCGAAATCGCGGGAGCATGGCTGCTCCTTCGGCAAATCCAGACGGCCGTGCGGCGCAAAGCAGCCGCCTGGTTGCTGTTTCCGTAGGCCGGGACCGTCGGCCGGCATGAGGAAAGGCCCTCCGATACCGGGTACGTTTCCCTGGCCGTCCACCGTGGTCTTGCGCAATGAGGATATGCTAGGAACTCCCGGTCAGCCTTCCGTGCCCGAGAGAACGCATGCGGTCCCGCAATTTTATCAGCCCTGACCGGCCGCTGCCGGTCCGTTGCGCGTTCATGCTCCTGGGAATGCTGCTGTGGGCCGCGCCGGGCTCCGCCGCCAACGCCATGGTCAAGGACGGCAACACCATCCAGCTCGCCGACGTCACCTGGCGGCTCGACGGCATCGACGCGCCGGAGTTCGACCAGACCTGCATCGACGACCATGCCGATCCCTGGACCTGCGGCGTCGACGCCCGCGACGCGCTGGCAAAACTGGTCGGCGGCCATGTGGTGCGATGCGAGGATCGCGGCCCGGACCCGGCCTATAAAAAGCGTCATCTCGGCGTGTGCACTGTCGAGGGCGAGACGATCAGCCTGAACCAGGCGCTGGTCCGACTCGGTTTTGCGAAGAATGCCGGCGTGGACAAAAGCGGTTTTGCCGACGACGAGGCCAAGGCCCAAGCCGATCGCAAGGGGATCTGGAAAGGCTGCTTTGTCGCCCCGCGGGATTTCAGGTTCGGCAACAAGGATGGCGCACTGCTCGGCGGCGCCTGCCCCGCCGGCAAGGAAAAGGAAATCCGCAGCGTGCTGTTCCCGGAATTCATGACCATGCCACCCCGCTGCACCATCAAGGCCAAATTCGCGGTGCGCGCCCGCGTCACCGGCAATCTCGGCATCTATCATCTGCAGGGATGCCGCAGTTATCCGGCGACGACAAAACCGGACCGCTGGTTCTGCACCGAGGACGACGCCCAGGCCGCGGGATTCAGGCGTGCGTATAATTGCCGGGCGGGGAAGTAGCAGCTCTCGATCGGGTGCTGCCGCCCCTTTACCTCTTCCCGGCGGGGAGAGGTGAACAAGCTACCGCTGCATCTGCATGATCTGGTCCATCGGCATCATGTTGTGATTGAGGTTCGCCATGATCCAGAGCGAGCCGCCGATCACGAGGATCACGATCAAGAGGCCGAAGGCGAGCGCCAGCACGTTGTTGGTGTTGTCGGCGCCGGTGGTAATGTGCAGGAAGAACACGAGATGCACGCCCATCTGCGCGATCGCCAGCACGATGATGGCGACGGGAATGGAGGGCTGCCAGACGAGGTCGGTGCCGGCGACAAAGAACGAGGTCGCGGTGAGCAGGATCGCCAAACCAAGCCCGACGAGATAACCGATCACCCGAAGCCGGATGCTGACCTCATGCTCATCGCCAGGCGCGAGATCGCTCTCATGGTGCAAATCGTGCCGATCTGCGTCACTCAGATGTGCGTCACTCATGCGCCGCTCCCGAGCAGATAGACCACCGAAAACACCGCGACCCAGATGATGTCGAGCGCATGCCAGAACAGCGCGAAGCACAGGAAGCGGCGCTGGATGTCGGCGCGAAATCCCTTTGCGAACACCTGCGCCATCATGGTCAGCAGCCACAATATGCCGGCCGAGACGTGCAGGCCGTGGCAGCCGACCAGGGTGAAGAACGCCGAGAGGAAGGCGCTGCGGCTCGGGCCCGCGCCGCGCGCGACCAGGTCGGCGAATTCGCGGAATTCGATCGCCAGGAACGCCAGTCCGAGCACGCAGGTCACGGCCATCGCGATCTGGAACCAGAACGCGTTGCGCTCCTCGGCGGCGATGCTCGCCATGCCGCAGACAAAGCTCGACATCAACAGACAGCCGGTCTCGATCGCGACGTTCCTCAGGTTGAACAACTCGCTGCCGTGCGGCCCGCCCGCGGTCTGTCCCGCCAGCACGGCGAACGCCGCGAAGAAGCAGGAGAACATCACCATGTCGCTGAGGATGAAGATCCAGAAGCCGTAGCCGGTCACGATCCGCTTCGGCGCCGGGCCCAGATGCTCGATCTCGACGCCATGCGGAGGGGGCGCGTCGTTGCCGCCGAGAGCCATCGTCGCGTCGGTCATGACAGGCTCCCGGCGGCGCTGACCATGCCGCGGCGTTCGGCGATATTGGCGCGGTCGATCCGCGCGACCTCGTCGGCCGGGATCTGGTACTCATCATGGTCGCGCCAGGCGAACACCACAAAGGTCGCGAACGCGCCGACAAAACCCGCGATCACCATCCACCAGATGTGCCAGATCAGCGCAAACCCCATTACGGTGGCGAAGAACGCGCAGATGAATCCGGTCGGCGAGTTGCGCGGCATCTCGATCGGCTCGTATTGCCGTTCCTCCACCGGCGCGTTCTGCCTGGCCAGCGCCTTCTGCGACCAATAGGCATCCCCGCCGGTGACATCGGGCATGAACGCGAAATTGAATACCGGCGGCGGCGATGAGGTGGCCCATTCCAGCGAGCGCCCGTCCCAGGGATCGCCGGTATGGTCGCGCAACTGCTCGCGCTGGCGGATGCTGACGACGAGTTGGGCGATCTGGAACAGGATGCCGATCAGGATCAGCACCGCGCCGACGCCGGCCAGCAGCAGCCAGGGCCGCCATTCCGGCACGTCGTAATGTTGCATGCGGCGGGTCATGCCGAGAAAGCCCACGACATAGAGCGGCATGAAGGCGACGTAGAAGCCGACCAGCCAGAACCAGAACGCCGCCTTGCCGAGCCCTTCATGCAGCCGGAAGCCGAACGCCTTGGGAAACCAGTAGGTGTAGCCGGCAAACGCGCCGAACAGCACGCCGCCGATGATGACATTGTGAAAGTGCGCGACGAGAAACAGGCTGTTGTGCAGCAGAAAGTCCGCCGGCGGCACCGCGACCAGAACACCGGTAAGGCCGCCGATGATGAAGGTCACCATGAAGCCGATCGTCCACAGCATCGGCGTGGTGAAGCGAATCCGCCCGCCATACATCGTGAACAGCCAGTTGTAGATCTTCACCCCCGTCGGCACCGCGATGATCATGCTGGCGATGCCGAAGATCGCGTTGACGTCGGGACCCGCGCCCATGGTGAAAAAGTGATGCAGCCAGACCATGAAGGAGATGATGCAGATCGCCATGGTCGCCAGCACCATCGAGCGATAGCCGAACAGCGGTTTTCCCGAGAACGTCGCCACCACCTCGGAGAAAATCCCGAACGCCGGCAGCACCAGGATGTAGACCTCGGGATGACCCCAGGCCCAGATCAGGTTCATGAACATCATCATGTTGCCGCCGGCTTCGTTGGTGAAGAAGTGGAAGCCGAGATAGCGGTCGAGGATCAGCATCGCCAATGTCGCGGTCAGGATCGGGAACGCCGCGATGATCAAAAGGTTCGACGCCAGCGTGGTCCAGCAGAACATCGGCATGCGCAAATAAGTCATGCCCTTGGTGCGGATCTTCAGCACGGTGGTGACGAGGTTGATGCCCGCGACCAGCGTCCCGACGCCGGAAATCTCCAGCGACCACAGATAATAGTCGACGCCGACGCCGGGCGAATAGGTCATTTCCGACAGCGGCGGATAAGGCAGCCAGCCGGTGCGCGCGAACTCGCCGACCACAAGTGACACGTTGACCAGCAGTGCGCCGGTCGCGGTGAGCCAGAAGCCGACCGAGTTGAGGGTCGGAAACGCGACGTCGCGCACGCCCAGTTGCAGCGGCACCACCAAATTCATCAATCCGATCACGAACGGCATCGCGACAAAGAAGATCATGATGGTGCCGTGCGCGGAAAAGATCTGGTTGTAGTGTTCCGGCGGCAGGAAGCCGTTGGAATGGAACGCGATCGCCTGCTGCATTCGCATCATGATGGCGTCGGAAAAGCCGCGCAGCAGCATCACGCAGGCGAGCAGCGTGTACATCACGCCGATCCGCTTGTGATCGACGCTGGTGATCCACTCCTCCCAGAGATACGGCAGATGCCCCTTGACGACGACCCAGACCAGCACGGCAAGGATCGCGACCAGCACCACCCCGCCGGCCAATAACGGGATCGGCTGATCGAACGGGATCGCGGCCCAGGTGAGCTTGCCCATCAACTTACCGAGCATCATCGGCTCCGATCTTTGCCGTCAATTCCGGCCCGGGCCCCGGCGCGATGCGCTGCGTCGCGATCTTCTGGAACAGTTCGGGATCGGTCAGTCTGTACACGGCCTTGTCCTTCGGCACCGACTGCTTGACGAGTTCGGCGTAGCCCTTCTCGTCAAGGGCGTTGTCGCTCTTCACCGACTTGGTGGCCCAATCGGAAAATTCGTTCTGCGGCACGACATGGACGTCGAACATCATGTCGGGAAATCCGTCGCCGCTGAAATGCCCGGACAGGCCGCCAAACGTGCCGACATTATCGGCGCGCAGCTCGAGCCGCGTGGTCATGCCGTTCATGGTGTAGATGAGACTGCCGAGTTGCGGGACGAAAAACGCATTCATCACGCTCGCCGATGTCAGCTGCAGATGCAGCGGCGCGCCGACCGGGACCGTCAATGTATTGACGGTCGCGACGCGCTGGTCCGGGTAGATGAACAGCCATTTCCAGTCGAGCGAGACCACCTGGATGGTGACGCCCTGCCCGGTACCTTCGACCGGCCTTGCCGGATCGAGCTGGTGCGCGCCGATCCAGGCGACGCCGCCGAGCAGGACTACCGTCAACGTCGGGATCGCCCACACCACGAGCTCGATACGTCCGGATTCGGCCCAATCAGGTTGATAGACCGCCCGCGTATTCGATTGCCGGAACCAATAAGCGAAGGCGAAGATCGCGATGATGGTCGGCACCACGATCGCCAGCATGATGGCGACCGAGTCGATCAGGATGGTCTTCTCGGCGGCGGCGATCGGACCTTGCGGATCGAAGATGTTCATCGGCAAGCCACTTCCTGCTGACCTCCGGCGATATCACTGGCGAAAAAAGCGATATCGCTCAGAACTTGTAGTTCCACCCGATCCATTCGCAGAGACTGCGGCCCATCACGTCTTCGAGATCGCGCCCCTTCAGCCAGTGTAGTTCCTCGGTGAAGAAAGTCACGCACTGACGGTAGCTGCAGGGCATGCGGGTGATATCGGTGCCCCAGAACATACGCTTCGGCCCGAAGGCGTCGAAAATGCGGTACAGGCCGTCCTGGATGTTGCGGAACGGATAGCCCTGCGTCGAATAATGCGGCGCGCCGGTGGCCTTCACGGCCACATTGGGCAATTTTGCCAGCGCAAGCAACTCATCCACACGTATGAATGCCTCGGAATCCTGGCCGTGCCGGTTGAGGCCGCAATGGTCGATCAGGAGCCGCAGGTCCGGATTTCGCTCGGCGATCTCGCGGAATTTGCCGAGGAACAACCCGCCCATCATCGCGACCGGCAGGCCCTCCTTCGCCGCCATCGGCCACAGCCAGTCGTAATCGCCCTCCAGCAGATGTTTCTGCTGCGCCTCGTTGATGAAGGGCCAGCGCAGCCCCAGCATGCCCGGCTGGTTACGCCAGCCGGGCAGCAATTTGCGGTTTTCGGGCTTATCGAGCGGAAACTGCCCCAGCACCGCGAACCGACCGGGATATTTCCGCGCCGCCTCGATCGCCGCCGCATTGGAATCCGGATCCCAGCTCAGCGGCGGATGAATCAGCGCGGCATCGACGCCGGCCTCGTCCATCTCCTTCAGCAATTCCTCCGCAAGGAATTTTTCCACTTTGCGATGCGCGCCGCTGGGCGGCATCACCACCTTGGTCCAGAGGTGAACCTGCGCATCGATGATCTTCATGGCGTGACTCCCGACCATAGCGTTTTCGAGCGAAGCACGCCCTCGGACTTGATCCGTGGGATGGCATTCGGTTCGCGTGGAGAAAGCGCGTCAAAATGAAAACTAAGCCGTTATCGATTCTTGTTTTAAACAGAAACGATAACGTCCAGAATCCATCATTTCACAGTGAAGATATATTTCAACGCTAGGATTTGTCGCATGAGCGAATTTCGCCTGATCCAGATTTCCGACCCTCACCTCACGCAACGTCACGCCCCGCTGACCGAGAATTTCCACCGGCTCAGCGAGTATATCGACGCGCAGCGGCCCGATCTCGTGATCGACAGCGGCGACATGGCGTTCGACGCGCCGACCCGCCCGCGCGACCTCGAATTCGCCAAAGCGCTGCACGCCGCGCTGCCGGTCGAATGCCGCTATCTGCCCGGCAATCACGACGTCGGCGACAACCCGACTGCTATCGGCCCCAAACCGCCGCATCCGGTCAATGATGAGAGGCTCGAGGCTTACCGTGCCGTTTTCGGCGAGGATCGCTGGTGTTTCGAGGACGCAGGCTGGTGCTTTATCGGGCTCAATTCGCTGGTCATGAATACCGGGCTTGCGCGCGAGGCCGAGCAGTTCGACTGGCTGGCATCGCAACTCGCCGCGCTCGGCGGCAAGCCGCTGGCGCTGTTCCTGCACAAGCCGATTTTCCTCGACGCGCCGGACGATCCAGAAATTGAATCGTCGGCAATCCGTTATGTGCCGATGCCGGCGCGCAGCCGCCTCGTCGAGATGCTCGCCGCCGTCGATTGCCGGATGGTGGCGAGCGGCCATGTCCACCAGCGCCGTGATTTTACCCGCGGCCATACCCGCCATGTCTGGGCGCCGTCGGCCGGTTTTGTCATTGCCGACGCCAGGCAGGAATTGATCGCGATCAAGGAGGTTGGACTGGTGGAATATCGCTTCCAGCCCGACGCCTTCGAGGTCCGGCATGTCCGGGCCCCGGGACAGGTCGATGTCGACCTGGACGAACTGCTGAAAGCCTGAGCCTGCACGGCGCTGGGGGCTGCAATCCCAAAACAGCCCGACGACATCACGGCTTTTTCTCTGCTATGACCAGTTGGCGGACGCGCCCTGTCGCGCGGACCAGCCAAAGCATGAGGAAACGCGATGAAGGGACCCGAGGACGATCCAGGTCTGGCCGGCAAGGTCGCGCTGATCAGCGGCGGCGGTGCTGCCGGTGACGGCATCGGCAACGGGCGGGCGGCCGCGATCCTGCTGGCGCGCGACGGCGTCAAGGTGCTGGTGGCCGATCGCGAGCTCGCGCTGGCGCAGCGCACCGTCGAGATGATCGAGGCCGAGGGCGGCATCGCAGAAGCAATCGCCTCCGACGTCACCAAGGAAGCCGAGTGCCAGAAACTGGTCGATGCGGCGGTGGAGCGCTGGGGCCGGCTCGATTTCCTCGACAACAATGTCGGCATCGGCAGCCGCGGCAGCGTGGTCGACGAGAAGCCGGACGAGTATCGCCGGGTGATGCAGATCAACGTCGAGACCATGTTCCTGCTCTCGAAATACGCGATCCCCGCCATGATCAGGACCGCCAAGGGCGGCGCCATCGTCAACATCTCCTCGATCTCGGCGCTGCGGCCGCGCGGGCTGACCACCTATACGGTTTCAAAAGCCGCGGTGATCGGATTGACGCAGGCGATGGCGGTCGATCACGGCCGCGACAATATCCGCGTCAACTGCATCTGCCCCGGCCCGATGTACACCCCGATGGTCTATGCCCGCGGCATGAGCGAACAGGCGCGCTCCCAGCGCGCCAACGCCTCGGTGCTGAAGACCGAAGGCACCGGCTGGGACGTCGGCCAGGCCGTGCGCTTCCTGCTCTCCAACCACGCCCGCTACATCACGGGACAAGCGCTGGTGGTCGACGGCGGCGTCACGTTGCAGGCGCCGGAACGGGAATCGCAGCCGCGCTGATCAAGATCGCTTCAATCAAACAAAAGAGGAAACAGCCCGATGGCTCGCCTGCCTTATCTGGAGCCCGACCAGGTCGCCCCTGAATATCGCGACATGCTCAAGCGCAACACCAATTTGCACAAGCTGCTGGTCAACTCGCCCGAGATGGCCAGGGCCTTCAACGGCGTCGGCAACTTTATTCGTTTCAAGAGCAAGCTCGATCCGCGGTTGCGGGAACTCGCGATCTTACAAGTGGGCTGGATGGAAAAGTCGGAATATGAGTTCACCCATCACGTCAAGATCGGCAAGGAGTTCGGCGTCACCGACGACGACATCCAGGCCATGATGGCGGAGACCGACGGTAAACCGTCAAAGCTCGAGCCGCTGACAAAAGCGATCCTGCGCGGCGCGCGCGAAATGGTGCGGGAGCTCGCGATGTCGGATGCGACCTTTGCCGAGATCAAGAAGGAGCTTTCCGACGAGCACATGACCGACCTGGTGCTGACCATCGCGTTCTATTGCGCCGTGGTGCGCGTGCTCGCCACCATGAAGATGGACAACGAGCCCTATTACAAAGAGGTACTGCAGCAGTACCCGATCCCGGGAGTGAACTGACATGCGTTTGAAGGATCGCATCGCCATCGTCGTCGGCGCCGGCCAGTCTCCCGGCGAAGGCATCGGCAACGGCCGCGCCACCGCGCTGACTTTTGCGCGCGAGGGCGCCAAGGTGCTGTGCGTCGATCACAACCTCGCCTCGGCGCAGGAGACCGTCGACATGATCGCAGCCAAGCAGGGCACGGCGGTCGCCTTCAAGGCCGACGTCACCAGGGAAGCCGAGATCAAGGCGATGGTAGCGGACGCGCATTCACGCTGGGGCCGCATCGATGTGCTGCACAACAATGTCGGCGTCAGCCTCTCCGGCGGCGATGCCGAACTGATGGACATCACCGAGGAGGCGCTCGACCGCTGCATCGCGATCAACCTGAAGAGCTGCATCTTCGCCGCAAGGCATGTGCTGCCGATCATGCGCGCGCAACAGAGCGGCGCCATCATCAACATCTCCTCGATGGCTGTGATCACCACCTACCCCTACGTCGCCTACAAGGCGACCAAGTCGGCGATGGTGTCGTTCACCGAGCAGCTCGCCTACCAGAACGCGCAATACGGCATTCGCGCCAATGTCATCCTGCCCGGCCTGATGAACACGCCGATGGCGGTCGACACCCGCGCCCGCGAATTCAAGAAGACCCGCGCCGAGGTCGAGGCCGAGCGCGACTCCAAGGTGCCGCTGCGCAGGAAGCAAGGCACCGGCTGGGACGTGGCCAATGCAGCGTTGTTTTTGGCGTCGGATGAGGCGAGTTTTGTCACCGGCGTGACGTTGCCGGTGGACGGCGGGGCGAGCGTAAGAAGGGGGTGAGAAGCCGAGAGTTGAACGCGCTCCCGGGCTCTGCGAAGCAGCGTTTCCGGACGATGCTCCTGTACGGCGCCGACCGAGCGCATCGGGGTCGCATCTACTTCGGCAGAGACTTCAGCAGCGCACGGATCTTGTCCGCATCCACGGGCGTTGCAGGATTGTAGATCACCATGTTGAGGTCGGGCCGGCCATCGACGGCGAAAGCCGAAAATTCCATCGAGAGCGGTCCGGCGACGGGATGATTCAGGACTTTCACGCCGTCGCCATGCCCTTGCACATCGTTGTCACGCCACATCGCCGCGAATTCAGGGCTTGTCGCGCAGAGTTCGTCGACCAATGACTGCACGTTGCGCGCCGCACCGGCGCGAGCCACGTCCGCGCGGAAGGACGCTACCACATAGCGTGCAACACTTTGCCAGTTGGGCTGCACTGCGCGTACGCGGCTGTCGCGAAACATCATGCGGAGAACATTGCGCTGCCCATCCGGCAGTGTGCTGTAGTCGGTGAGGACCGCTGCGGCGGCCTTGTTCCACGCGATCACGTCCCATGTCGCCGAGCGAATAAAAGCGGGACTGTATTCCAGCGTATCGAGCACGCGTTGCAGACGGGGTGAGATGCCATCGGGCGCGTGATAACGGACTTCGGGTGGCCGGCCCAGACCGAGCAGAAACAGGTGCTCGCGCTCCACGTCGGTCAGCATCATGGCGCGGGCGATGCGATCCAGCACATCGGCGGACGGCGCGCCGCCACGCCCCTGTTCCAGCCAGGTGTACCAGGTGGCGCTCACATTGGCGCGCTGCGCCACTTCTTCGCGCCGAAGCCCCGGCGTTCGCCGCCGCTTCAGCGGAAAACCGAACGCCGTAGGATCGAGCTTGGCACGGCGATCCTTAAGGTAGGTCCCAAGCGAGTTCGCGTCCGTCATCCTGTTAGCTATTATACCCGTATAATTTCACTACTTTACCCGAATGAGCAACGTAGCAATATCCCGGCGTTCTGAACAGGAGCGTTTCTCATGCGCGTATTCGTCACCGGCGCCGCCGGATTTATCGGCGCCGAAACCACCAGGGAACTGATCGCAAGCGGGCATCAGGTCACAGGCCTCGCGCGCTCTGAAGAGAACGTCCGAACGCTCGAAAAGCTGGGCGCGAAAATCCATCGCGGCTCGCTGCAGGACCTTGAAAGCCTGAAGAGCGGCGCAAGGGATTCAGACGGCGTGATCCATCTGGCGTTCATCCATGATTTCTCGAAATTCGCCGAGAATGGCGCGATCGACAGGGCCGCCATCGAAGCCATGGGCGACGTGCTGGCGGGCACGAACAAGCCTTTCATCGTCACCTCGGGGACGGGCCTGATCGCGCCAGGTGTCGTGATCACCGAAGACATGCGGCGCGATTCCAGCCCGCATGTTCCGCGCGTGTCCGAGCAGGCCGGTTTGGCCTACGCGTCGCGGGGCGTGCGCGCAATGGCGATACGCTTGCCGCAAGTGCATGGCGCCGACGGCAAAGCCGGATTGATCACTTATCTGCTCGAACTCGCGCGTCAGAAAGGCGCCGCCGCCTATGTCGGCGAAGGCGCCGAACGCTGGGCCGCGGCGCACAGGCTGGATGTCGCCCACCTTTACCGGCTTGCGTTGGAGAAGGGCGCGGCAGACGGAATCTATCACGCGGTTGGCGAAGAAGGCGTACCCATGCGCCAGGTGATCGAAGTGATCGGCCGCGCGCTGAATGTACCGGTGGTCTCGATCAAGAAGGAAGATGCTGGCGACTATTACGGGCCGCTGGCGATGTTCGCCGGTCTGGACATGCCGGCCTCGAGCGCTTTGACGCAGCAGCGGCTGGGCTGGACCCCTACCGGGATTGGCTTGATCGCCGACATCGGCCAGCCGGGTTACTTCAAGGTTTGAGCCTCAAAAGGCGACGTCCGCCGTAACATCGCCGGGCGTTTTTTGACGGGGTCGAGCAGCGACCAGTCGCCCTGATCCAGCACATAGCCTTGCGGAAAGGGCGCTCGCAGCTCCAGCCCGAGCGAGCGCAGGACGCGATCGTCGCGGTAATAGCATTGCAGCATCACGCGGGTCAGCGTCGCCGCCGGCGCACCGCCCGAGGCGCGGAACTCTTTTGCGATCGCCTCGCGTCGTGCGGGATCGAGATCGGCCAGCGGTTTGCCGGCGAGCCGTGCGAGATGATCGAGCGCGGCGCTCACCATGGCGGTATCGCGGCCGAGGGTGGCTAGGATGTCGGCTTGAACGGCGGCATCGTCGGCACCGGGCACCTTGTATTCGGAGCTGGCGGGAATGATCATCGCGGCGATGGCGCGCAGATCGTCGCGTTGCGCGGGGGTCAGGGTTTTGTGCTCGGACATATCGGCCTCAGTCGAACAGATTGGCGAGGCGCTGCTTCATCTGGTTGGCGATGTAGAGCGCGATGGCCTGGATGGTGGAGGTCGGATTGACGCCGCCCGAGGTGACGAACACGCTGCCGTCGACGATGAACAGGTTTTTCACATCGTGCGACCTGCCCCATTCGTTGACCACCGAACGCTTGGGATCGGTGCCCATCCGCGCGGTGCCGAGCAGATGCCAGCCGCCCCAGGGGATCGGGTCGTTGCTGCAGATATCGGTCGCGCCGGCGGCTTCGAGAATCTCTCGCCCGCGCGCCAGTCCATGATCCATCATCTTCCGGCTGTTCTCGCTGATCGTGTAGTCGATCTTCGGCGCGGGAATGCCGTGGCCGTCCTTCAGCACGGGATCGAGCGTGACGCGGTTGTGCTCCTCGGGCAGGTCTTCGCAGATCGCGGAGACCGCGAGGCGATGGCCGTTGAGCCTGCGAAACACGCGGTGATGATCCGCCCCCCATGGCAGAATGCCCTTCTGCTCGCTCGCGACCGCTTCAAACACCGGCCCGGCGCCGCGGCCGAACTGGATGCCGTAGCCGCGGACGAAGCCGCGTGACAGATCGGTGTCGTAAAATTCCTTGCTCCAGAGGCAGGTCGGCGGGGCGCGGTTCGAGTCGGTCGGCTCCTTCACGAAGCCGTAGATCTGCGCATAGGGATGGAACATCAGGTTCTTGCCGACCAGACCGGATGAATTGGCCAACCCGTTCGGGAAGCGGCCGGAGACCGAATTCAACAACAGCCGCGGCGTGCCGACGCCGTTACAGGCGATGATCACGACCTCGGCGCCCTGGAATTGCTCGACGCCGTCCTTGTCGTAATAGATAACGCCGGTCGCCATGCCGTCTTCGTTGGTGGTGATCTCGCGCACCCGGCAATGCGTGCGCAGTTCGACGCCGGCGCGCAACGCCTGCGGCCAATAGGTGATGTCGGTGCTTGCCTTGGCGCCCTGCGCGCAGGCCGGCGTGCAATGGCCGAGATTGATGCAGCGCGCCCTGCCCTCGTAATCCATCGTCGCGACCGTGGTGTCCGACGGCCACCAGTGCCAGCCGAGCTTGTTCATGGCCTTGCCGATCAGCGGCCCGGAAAGCCCGAGCGGCTGCGGTGGCATCGGCGGGTGCGTCAGCGGCGAAAGCGGGTCGCCTGACAGGCCCGAGACGCCCATCATCCGGTCGTTTTCTTCGAAGAACGGGGCGAGTGCATCGTAGTCGATCGGCCAGTCATCCGCGACGCCGTCGAGCGTCCTCACCTTGAAATCGGAGGGATGCAGCCGCGGCCAGTGCGCGGTGTACATGACCGTCGAACCGCCGACGCCATTAAAATTCACCACCTTGATCGGCGAATTGTCGTCGTTGATTGGATAGTCTTCGGGCCGGCCGCGGATGTTCGGACTGGTCGACCAGTCGCCATAAAACTTCGCTTCCCAGTCGCGTCCCGTGCTCGGGTATTTCGCGGAGTTCATCCAGTCGCCCTGCTCCAGGCAAAGGATGTGCATCTTGGTGTCGGCAAGGCTCCAGGCCACCGCGGCGCCGGAGGCCCCGGCGCCGATAATCAGGACATCGACCGACTTGTTCATTATTGTTCTCTTTATGCGACGATGCGGACCGGCAGCGTGCGAATGCCGCGGATGAAGTTCGAATAGAGCCGTTGCGGCATCCCCATGATTTCAAAGCGCAGCTCGCGTTGCAAGATTTCTTCCCGGAGGATCCGGATCTGCTGTTCCGCGAGCCGGTCTCCGACGCAGCGGTGGATGCCGGCGCCAAACGACAAATGCTGCCGCGGCCGGGCGCGATCGATGATGAAGCGATCCGCGCAATCGATTTTCTCCTCGTCGCGGTTGCCCGAAATGTACCACATCACCACCTTGTCGCCTTTGGCGATGCTGCGGCCGGCCAATTCGACGTCGTGGCGCGCGGTGCGTCGCATATGGAGACCGGGGTCGCGGCGCAATTGCTCGAACCACGGCCGCCAGGAGTCGTCCTGATAGAGCCTGGGATCGCCGACATCGATCGATGCCAACGCGCGCTGCACGGCCTGCGCCATCGTTTCGCTCCCCGGCTCCGCCGTCGCCGTTTTGACAGGGCGATCGGCCTTCCGACTTTATGCCTTGTCCGGTCCGACCCGCACCATCTGCTTGCCGAAATTGGCGCCCTTCAAAAGACCCATGAAGGCGCCGGGCGCGCTGTCGAGGCCGTCAGTGACGAACTCCTTGTATTTCACCTTGCCCTCGCGGACCCATTGCGACATGTCGCGCAGGAAGTCGCCATGGCGCGCCGCGAAATCGGACACGATGAAGCCGCGGATGTTCAGCCGCTTGGTCAGGACGTTGCGCATCATCGCGCCCGCCCATTTCGGCGCTTTCGCCTCGGTGTCGTTGTAATGCGCGATCAGGCCGCAGACCGGGACGCGGGCAAAGGCATTGAGCAGCGGAAACACCGCCTCGAACACCGCGCCGCCGACATTTTCAAAATAGACGTCGATGCCTTTCGGGCAGGCGTCTTTCAGCTTCGCCGCCAGATCGGGATCGCGGTGATCGAGGCAATCGTCGAAGCCGAGCTCCTTCTTGACGTAGTCGCATTTGTCCTTGCCGCCGGCGATGCCAACCGCACGCGCGCCCTTGATCTTGGCGATTTGCCCGACCGCGGAGCCGACCGCGCCGGACGCCGCCGCCACCACCACGGTCTCGCCGGCCTGCGGCTTGCCGATATCGAGCAGCCCCGTGTAGGCGGTCATGCCGGGCATGCCGAGCACGCCGACCGCGGTCGAGATCGGCGCGAGCTTCGGATCGACTTTTGCCAGTCCCTTGCCGTCGGAGATCGCATGGGTCTGCCAACCGGCGCGCGACAGCACGATGTCGCCCTTGGAAAAGGCCGGATTGTTGGAGGCGATCACCTCGGAAACCGTGCCGCCCTCCATCACGCCGCCGATCGGCACCGGCGCGGCATAGGACGGACCGTCGCTCATGCGGCCGCGCATATAGGGATCCAGCGACAGCCAGATCGTGCGCAGCAGCACCTCGCCCGCGCCGGGCGACGGCGGTGCATATTCCTCGATGCGGAAGTCCGAGGCTTTGGGCTCACCGACCGGACGGGATGCGAGAACGACGCGTTTTACCTGGGACATGACTTCCTCCGTTTTTTGCTGTCGTCATTGCGAGGAGCGTCAGCGACGAAGCAATCCAGTCTTCCCTGCAGCTCTGGATTGCTTCGTTCCGCTCGCAATGACGGTTTAATTTTCTTAATAATACTACGCCGTGATTTTCGCCAGCGCCGCGTCGAAGGCGGCTTCCGCGCTCGGCAGGTCCTTGAAGCTGCGGACCAGCCGCGTCTCCTGTTCCTTTTGCGCAATGCCGGGCAGCACTTCGGCGAAAGGCCTGCCGCCGTCGATGATCGCGGCCGGCGCGCTGACGTAGAACTCATGGCTCTCGATCGGCGCCTCCTTCGGCAGCCAGACCCCGAGGGATGCGATATCGTTGCCGCGGCGGTAGGAAATATAGCGGTCGACCGCCACCGTGCCGTCGCGCTGATGGCCGCCAAGTTTGGCGTAGCCCTGCGCATCCAAGAGCTTGTGCGAGCGGAATCCCTTGACGCCCTCGGATTTCGCCTTGGCCGTCTCTTCCGACAGATCGTATTTGGCGGCCATTCGCTTGCCGGCCTCGGCCAGTTCGCCCGACATCGCGTGCTCGAATTCCTTCAGCTCGGTGCGCGGCTTTGCCGCTTTTCGCGGCTTCAACGCGTTGCGCTTCTCAAGCTCGGCCTGGCATTTCGCGATCAGATCGGCGACGGATTTCTTCTCCGCATTGGCCCGCAGGTTTTTCAAATCCTGATCCGATAGCGCGGCAATTCTCTCGTCCGACCAATCCACCATGATGAGCAGCTTCTTTCCAATGATGTTGCGATAACCAGTTGCGCACGATGCGCGTCGCACCTGTCGAGGCGCGATCCGATAACTTTTCAGCGAACCCTATCCCGTTTTGCAGGCGCTGGAGCAGCCAATTTGGGCCAAACCGCCTAGCCGGCGCCGGGATAGTTCGGGCTTTCACGCGTGATGGTCACGTCGTGGACGTGGCTTTCGCGCAGGCCCGCGCCGGTAATGCGCACGAATTGCGCCTTTTCGTGGAAGTCGGCGAGGTTACGCGCGCCGACATAGCCCATCGCCGCGCGCAAGCCGCCGGCCAGCTGATGCATGACATTGCCGACCGGGCCCTTGTAGGGCACCTGGCCCTCGATGCCCTCCGGCACCAGTTTCAGCGTGTCCTTGATGTCCTGCTGGAAGTAGCGGTCGGCGGAGCCGCGCGCCATCGCGCCCACCGAACCCATGCCGCGATAGGCCTTGTAGGAACGGCCCTGCCACAAAAACACTTCGCCGGGGGTTTCGTCGGTGCCGGCGAGCAGCGAGCCGACCATCGCGATGTCGGCGCCGGCGGCGAGCGCTTTGGCCAGATCGCCGGAATATTTGATCCCGCCGTCGGCGATGACGGGGATGTTGGCCTTCTTGGCGGCCTCGACCGCATCCATGATCGCGGTCAGTTGCGGCACGCCGACGCCGGCGACAATGCGCGTGGTGCAGATCGAGCCCGGGCCGATGCCGACCTTGATCGAGTCCGCGCCGGCATCGATCAGCGCCTGCGCGCCCTCCAGCGTCGCGATATTGCCAGCGCTGACCTGCACCGCATTGGAGAGCCGCTTGATGCGATTGACAGCTTCCAGCACATGCGCCGAATGTCCGTGCGAGGTATCAACGACAATGAGATCGACACCGGCATCGATCAGGCGTTCGGTGCGCTCAAAGCCACCGTCGCCGACGGTGGTCGCGGCCGCGACCCGCAAGCGCCCTTGCGCGTCCTTGCAGGCCAAGGGATGCGCCACGGCCTTTTCCATGTCCTTGACGGTGATCAGACCGACGCAGCGATATTGGTCGTCGACGACCAAAAGCTTTTCGATGCGGTGCTGATGCAGCATCCGCTTCGCCTCATCCTGGCTGACGCCCTCGCGCACCGTCACGAGGTTTTCATGCGTCATCAACTCGGAGACTTTCTGGCGCGGGTCGGTCGCGAACCGCACGTCGCGGTTGGTGAGAATGCCGACCAGCTTGCCCGGCACACCCTTGCTGGCGCCGGTGACCACCGGAATGCCGGAAAATCCGTGGTCGTGCATCAAGGCTCTGGCGTCCGACAGCATCGCGTCGGGGCCGATGGTCAGCGGATTGACCACCATTCCGGATTCGAATTTTTTCACCTGCCGCACCTGGGCGGCCTGGCCCTCGACATCGAAATTACGATGAATGACGCCGATGCCGCCGGCCTGCGCCATGGCGATCGCCATTCGCGCTTCGGTGACGGTGTCCATGGCGGAGGCCATGATCGGAATGTTGAGCGGAATCTCGCGGGTGGCGCGGGAGCGGATATCGACCTGTCCGGGCAGGACGTCGGATGGGCCGGGCTTCAGCAGCACATCGTCGAACGTATAGGCTTCGCGAATCCCCTGAAGTCCCTGCACCGGCGCCATTTACCAACTCCATTCAGCGGCTTGTTCGCCGCGTTGACCTAAGGGATGAACGGGACCTTCGGTGAAGCCTGTGGCGGCACCGTCGAATCGAGCCCATCGGTAGGGTTGGCGGTGGTCGATAGCATGACGGCCCGCCGAATCAAAGCGATTGCCAGCCATGCACAGGGTTTTCCAAACACCCCTCGGCACCGCATTTTTGTGCCGGCCCGCAGCCCAAGTCCTTGCCCATCTCCAATCGCGGGCCTGACCTGCTTTTTCGCTGGCGGCATTACGCAGGATTTAGGTGGTTTCCTAGCATCCGCAATAGCTTGTCAGGTAACGGGATGGTACAGCCCGAAGCACCCGCCCTCCTTCTTCCCCCGAATCCTGATGACCAAAGAACGCCTGATCCCACTCATCGTGGCCACTGCCTTGTTCATGGAGAACATGGATTCCACGGTCATCTCGACGTCGCTTCCGGCGATCGCGGCCGACATCGGCACCAGCCCGCTGACGCTGAAACTCGCGATCACCTCCTATTTGCTGTCGCTCGCGGTGTTCATTCCGGCCAGCGGCTGGACCGCCGACCGGTTCGGCGCGCGGCTGGTGTTCAGCCTTGCCGTCGGCATCTTCATGGTGGGCTCGATCGGTTGCGCGCTTTCCTCATCGGTGAGCGATTTCGTGATCGCCCGCATCGTTCAGGGCTTTGGCGGGGCGATGATGACGCCGGTCGGCCGCCTGGTGCTGCTGCGTTCGATCGACAAGAGCGCGCTGGTCAACGCGATGACATGGGTGACGGTGCCCGCATTGGTCGGGCCGGTGCTGGGGCCGCCGCTCGGCGGTTTCATCACGACCTACCTGACCTGGCACTGGATCTTCCTGATCAACATTCCCATGGGCATGGTCGGCATCTTCATGGCGCTGCGCTATATCGATCCGATCCGCAGCGAGGACCCCGAAAGATTCGATCTCTACGGGCTGGTGCTGGCCGGCGTCGGGCTCGGCGGCATCTCGTTCGGCCTTTCGGTCGCGGGCCTCAATCTCCTGCCATGGACTGCGGTGGCGGCGCTGGTCGGGCTCGGCAGCGTCTCGATGACGCTCTACGTGATCCACGCCAGGCGCACTTCCTCTCCGGTGCTGGATTTTGCACTGCTGCGATTGCCGACCATGCGCGCCAGCATCATCGGCGGCTTCATGTTTCGGCTTGGCATCGGCTCGCTGCCGTTCCTGCTGCCGTTGTTGTTGCAGGTCGGTTTTGGCCTGTCGCCGCTGCGCTCGGGCCTCGTGACGTTCGCCTCCGCGGCCGGCTCGATGGGCATGAAGACGCTGGCGGCGCGCATCATCAAAACCTTCGGCTTCCGCAACATCATGACCGTCAACGCGGTGGTGAGTTCGGTGTTTCTGGCGGCCTGCGCGCTGTTCACCATCGCGACGCCATTGCTCCTGATCATGATCCTGCTGGTGGTCGGCGGCTTTTTCCGTTCGCTGCAGTTCACCGCGATCAACACACTCGCTTACGCAGAGGTCGAGCCGAACCTGATGAGCCGGGCCACCACGCTGGTCAGCGTCAACCAGCAGTTGGCGGTGTCCGCCGGCGTCGCGCTCGGCGCCGCCTCGGTGGAATCCACGATGTGGTTCCATCACGTGACCGAGCTTAGCGCCGGCCTGTTCGCCCCGGCCTTCATCGTGGTGTCGGTGATCTCGGCGCTGTCGACCTATTTCTGGTGGGAAATGCCCGTCGATGCCGGCCACCAGGTCTCGGGCCGCGGCGTGATCGTGGTCGCCTCGCCGGAACGCGACGCCGAACCGGAAGAAACCGCCGCCACCGAGACGGCGAATGCGCGGGATCAGCGGCTGGGCTGACCTCAGCGTGACGCCAACCGGCGCCATTTAGCTTCGAGCTGCGCCGTGACCGCGCGGACGTGGGCCTCGCGCACAGCCCAGAACGCCCGGCTGGCCGCGGGAGTGCCCCGCTTGTACTGCCCGTAAACGCCCGTCGAGGAATCCGGCGCCAATTTCACCTGCCTGGCAACCTTGCTCTCGCGTTCGGCTGTCAGTGCCGAAGTGACAAGAGGTGGTGTTGTTCCACCTAATGCGAACGGCGAACCGAGCGCCGCTAGATGGTTGCGCGCTCGCTGGCAATAACTGATCGAACGCGGGGTCATAATCTCCTCGCCGTGACCGGCCCGATACTTCATCAACGCACGGCAGAGATCACCGCCCGCGAGACGCCATGCTTTGCTGAGATAAATCACGCCGTAATGAACGTTGACCTCCGGCCTGGCAAGTTCTTGATCGCTCCCCTTGAAACCGAGCATTGCCGCGGTCTCTGGCCTGATCTGCATCAAGCCGATCTCGCCAACACTGCCAATGGTCGTGGGATCATAGTTGCTCTCGACGTAAACCACGGCGTCGGCGACGTCGGCAGGCAGACCCGTCGTCTCGACTTCACGATCGAGCATGGCGCGAACGGTTGCCTTGAACGAAGAAGCCGGTTCCGACCTTGGTGCCGGGATGGCTATGGACGCCGGCAGTTTCGGCTTGTCCGCGGATTTCGATTGCGGAGTCACAGTACCCGTTACGAAATCCGACGCGCCCCGGTTCTCCGCCTGAACCGAACCAAGGATACTTGCGCTTGCTATCGCGCCAAGCAGGGACGCTGCCAAAAAGCGGCGCAATCCAATTGCACTCGTTTCTGGACGCACGCCTGTTTCAGGACGGCAAAGACTTCCCACGTATCGCTTCCCCGGAGTCGTATCCCACCGTCCCACCACGAGAATATTAACAAGCTCTGATATTTGGGGCCGCTGATGACAAAGGCGCGCGATAAAGCTGACAGAACGGTTAAAACATGACCGCGATCACGCAGCCTCACGGCACGATTTGGATGCCCGGCCCACGCAACCGGACTCTTGCGCGGGTATGATCGGGCTTGCTTCTAGGCCTTCTGGCTTGGCTGACCGCGAAATCCCGTCGCCAAGACATAACGCTCCGAGGAATCCTGACGGCTCGAGGCGGGCTTGACGTGCTTCACGGTGGCAAAATCGCGCTTGAGCTGCGCCAACAGTTCAGCTTCCGCCCCGCTCTGGAACACCTTTGCAACAAAAGTGCCGCCGGGATTGAGCACGTCGGTGGCAAACGCGGCGGCGTTTTCAACGAGGCCGATGATCCGGAGTTGATCGGTCTTGCGGTGGCCGGTGGTGTTGGCGGCCATGTCGGACAGCACCACGTCGGCGCGGCCGCCGATCATCTCGATCAGTTTTTCGGGTGCGTTGTGGCTAAGAAAATCGAGCTGGGCAAAACTGACGCCGGCAATTTCGGGCATTTCGAGCAGGTCGATCGCGATCACCTTGCCCTTGCCGTCGACCGCGCCGACGCGCTTGGCGGCGATCTGGCTCCATCCGCCGGGCGCGGCGCCGAGATCGACCACGGTGATGCCGGGCTTCAGGAAGTGGTTCTTGTCGTCGATCTCGATCAGCTTGTAGGCCGCGCGCGAGCGATAGCCATCCCGCTTGGCCTGCGCCACATAGGGATCGTTGAGCTGTCGCTCCAGCCAGAGTTTCGACGACAGCTTGCGCTTACCGCCGGTCTTGACCGTGACGTGCAGCCGGCCTGTGGTGTCTTTTGCCATCTCAGCGCTTTAGCACAGGAAAAGCCGAAGCCGCTATCGGCATCCGCCGAGCGCGCCGTCCTCGCGCATCATCTCGACCAGCATGCCCTCGCGCAGGCCGCGATCGGCGACGCGCAGCCGCGGCAGCGGGAAGGCGTCGCGGATCGCATCCAGGATGGCGCAGCCCGCCAGCACCAGATCGGCGCGCTCGGCGCTGATGCAATGATTGTCGGCGCGTTCCTGATAGCTCATGCCGAGCAGTCGCGCGATGGTGGCCGTGATGTCCACATCGTTCATCCAGACGCCGTCGATGCGGCGGCGGTCGTAGCGCAAGAGATTGAGATGCACGCCGGCCAGTGTCGTCACCGTGCCCGAGGTGCCGAGCAGATGCATGCCGGCGAGATCGCCGCCATGCTCGGCCGCGAACGGCGCGACATGTTCCGCGACCGTCTCGATCATCCGCGCGTAGGATTGCCGGGTGACGTCGCGGCCACCGAAGCGCTCCGCCAGGGTGACCACGCCGAGCGGGATCGACATCCACGCCTTAATGCGCGGGGCGGCATTGGGTTCAGCCGGATCGCGCTCGATCCGCACCAGTTCGGTCGAGCCGCCGCCGATATCGAACAGGATGGCGCCGCGCCCGTTCGGGTCGAGCAGGGGCGAACAGCCGAGCACGGCGAGTGCTGCTTCGGTCTCGCGGTCGATCACCTCGAGCCGGATGCCGGTCTCGGCCGCGACGCGGTCGCGGAACCCGCCGGCGTTCGAGGCGGCGCGGCAGGCTTCGGTCGCGATCAGCCGCAACCGCTTGGCCTTGCGGGACTGGATCTTGTCGCGGCAGATGCTGAGCGCGGCAATGGCGCGCTCGATCGCGGCCTCGCTGATGCAGCCGGTCGCCGAAATCCCCTCGCCCAGCCGGATGATCCGGGAGAAGGAATCCACCACGCGAAAACTGTCGCCGGAGGGGCAGGCAATCAGCAGGCGGCAGTTATTGGTGCCGAGATCGAGCGCGGCATAGACGCCACTCCCGGCGCCCGGCCCAGGGCCCGTTCCCGGCAGGGCTATGCCCGCCGCCGCGACCGATCCTGGCGGGCTTTCGCGCGGCCCAAAACCGTCGCGCAGCCGCGTCTCGTCGTTCATCAAACTGTCTTTCCGCGGCCACCGAGGGGCCAGCGAGGATTTCCGTTCACGGAAACTTTAGCAGCGCCCGGCCCGCGCGCAACAGCGGGTCTCGGTTAACGGCAGGGAGCAGAAGCCGGGAGACATGAAGTCGGGAGACATGGGACCATACCCAATCAGGCGTTGTCGTCGGGGGATCGGTGGTTTATCTGGAGACCAGCCGCGAAAAACGCGCAAAAATCGGCATTTCAGGTTATTTTCATGCAAGATCACACGTCTCCGTCGTCGCTGGAAAACGCTATTGCACTGCAAAAATACGGTGTCGGGCAGCCGGTGCGGCGCAAGGAAGACGACACCCTGGTCCGCGGTAAGGGCAAATATACCGACGATTTCAGCCTGCCCGGACAGGCCTATGCCTGGATCGTGCGCTCCAGCCACGCCCATGGGATCATCAAGGGCATTGGCGTCGAAGCCGCCAAGGCGATGCCGGGCGTGCTCGGGGTCTGGACCGGCGCCGATATGGCATCCGCCAATTACGGGCCGATCATCTGCGGCCTGCCGCTGAAGAGCCGCGACGGCTCGCCTTTGCTGCAGACCAACCGCGCGGCGCTGACCAGCGACAAGGTGCGTTTTGTCGGTGACCCCATCGCCTTCGTGGTGGCCGAGACAAAGGCGCAGGCCCGCGATGCCGCCGAGGCCGTCGAAGTCGACATCGAAGCCCTGCCGGCGGTGACCAACGCCGAGGAAGCAGCCCAACCCGGCGCGCCGCAGCTCTACGACAATATCCCGAACAACGTGGCGCTGGACTATCATTTCGGCGACACCGCAAAACTCGATGCGGCATTCGCCGGCGCGGCGCATGTGACAAAGCTCGACATGATCAACACCCGTGTCGCCGTGGTGCCGATGGAGCCGCGCGTGGCGCTCGCAGCCTATGACAAGGAAAGCGAACGCTTCACCATCCAGGTGCCGACCCAGGGCGTCGCCGGCAACAAGGCGACGCTGGCAAAACTGCTGAACGTTCCGGCCGACAAGGTGCGGATACTGACCGCCAACGTCGGCGGCTCGTTCGGCATGAAGAACATCAGCTATCCCGAATATACCTGCATCCTGCACGCGGCGAAGCAGCTCGAACGTCCGGTAAAATGGACCGACGAGCGCTCCACCAGCTTCCTGTCGGACAGCCACGGTCGCGGCCAGATCATCCATGGCGAGCTCGCGCTCGACGCCGAAGGCAAATTCCTCGCCGTCCGCCTCAGCGGCTACGGCAATCTCGGCGCCTATATCGCGGGCGTGGCGCCGGGGCCGCTGTCGCTCAACACCGGCAAGAACCTCGCCAGCGTCTATCGCACGCCGGTGCTGGGCGTCGACATCAAGACGGTGGTGACCAACGCCACGCCGCTCGGCGCCTATCGCGGCGCCGGACGGCCCGAAGCCAATTACTTCATGGAACGGCTGATCGACCGCGCCGCCGAGGAAATGGGCATCAACCGGCTCACGCTGCGCAAGCGCAATTTTATCAAACCCGCGCAACTGCCGTTCGCGGCGGCCTCCGGCGTCACCTATGACAGCGGCGATTTCCTGGGCGTATTCAACACGGCGCTCGAGATTTCCGATTACGCCAACTTTGCAAAGCGCAAGAAGGAAAGCCGCAAGAACGGCAAGCTGCGCGGCATCGCGGTCGGCTCCTATCTCGAAGTCACCGCGCCGCCGAGCGGCGAACTCGGCAAGATCACCTTCGAGCCGGACGGCTCCGTAAAATTGACCACCGGCACGCTCGATTACGGCCAGGGCCACGCCACGCCGTTCGCGCAGGTGCTGTCCTCGCAGCTCGGCGTGCCCTTTGAGAAGATCACGCTGGAGCAGAACGACAGCGACCTCGTGCGCTTCGGCAACGGCACCGGCGGCTCGCGCTCGATCACCGCGACCGGAACGGCGATCGTCGAATCCTCCGCGCTGGTGGTCGCCAAGGGCAAGCAGATGGCGGCGCATCTGATGGAAGCCTCCGAAGGCGACATCGAATTCGCCGATGGCCGCTTCACCATCGCCGGCACCGACCGCAGCATCGGCATCATGGAACTGGCGGAGCGGGCCCGCGAAGGAAAGATGCCGGAAGGCGTGCCCTCCTCGCTCGACGTCGACCACAACACCAGGGAAACGCCGTCGACCTTCCCGAATGGCTGCCACGTCGCCGAAGTCGAAATCGACCCGGAGACCGGCGTGGTGCGCATTGTGCGTTATGCCGCGGTCAATGATTTCGGCGTCGTGGTCAACCCGATGATCGTCGCCGGCCAGTTGCACGGCGGCGTCGCCCAAGGTATCGGCCAGGCGTTGATGGAAGAGGTCAGCTACGACGAGAGCGGCCAGCCGATCACGGGATCGTTCATGGACTACGCAATGCCACGCGCCGGCGACGTGCCGCTGGTGTCGGTCGGCGATCATCCCTCGCCGGCAAAATCCAATCCGCTGGGCACCAAGGGCTGCGGCGAAGCCGGCTGCGCCGGCAGCCTCGTCTGCATCGTCAATGCCGTGCTCGACGCGCTCGCCGAATGCGGCATCACCGAGATCGACATGCCGCTGACGCCCGAGCGGGTCTGGCGCGCGATTCAGGATGCGAAGGCGAACACGGCGGCGTGAGGCAGAGCGCCGCCAACATAACCGACCGTCGTCATGCGCGGGCTTGACCCGCGCATCCATCTCCCTCCGCAAGAGCCGTTTCGAAGAAGATGGATTGCCGGGTCAAGCCCGGCAATGACGACTGTTGATCGCCTCTACGCCGCCGCGCGCTCCCGCGGCTGATAGATCGCGATGTGATGGCAATGCGCCAGCGGCCTCTCTCCGTTGGCGATCACCAGCGCGTCGAGTTCGACGAAGCGGTGGCCCTTCTTCTCGTAATTGCCGGTGACTTTTGCCCGCGCGGTCAGTTCGTCACCGACCTTTCCGGCCGACAAAAGCTGCATCCGGCTGCCGACATGGATCCAGGGGCCGAGGATCGCGTTGTCGACCAGCACCTTGTTCATGGTTCGCTGCAGCAGGCCGGGATGACCCAATCCTTCGCGGCCGTAGATCGCGTCACGCTCGCGGATATCCGCCAGATATTCTTTGGCCATATCGCCGGCCCAGGAACGCGGAAGTGTGCCGAGCCATTTGCCGACTTCATACGAAGCCGAGTTGACCGGCCTGCGCTCCGCTACCGCCGCGGTCTCCTGGTAGTCCGCGATTGAGAATGACGGCGCGGAGGCGGGCAGCAACGCCGTGCCGGTGGCGCATTGCTCGCCGCGGCTTTCGACCTCGATTGCGAGCACGCCGTCGCTCTCGGTGGCGGTCACGTCGGCGAACTCGCCGTCATAGACCGGCTTGACAAACCGCGTCTCGATGATGCCGCGATCGAGAAAGGCGCGGCCCCATTTCCGGACGGGAACATGGATCATGTAGGCGAACACGTCGACACCAGGCACCAGTCCGCCGCTGAAACCGAATTTCCGCGCCACCGAATCGTCGTGAATCTTGTTTTCGGAAAGTTTTGAGGTGTTGTAGGCCGAAACGCGGTAGGTCTCGATCGGACTGGTCATGCCTGCTCCCTGATTTCGGCCGGTTTTCCGGCATAATCCTACGCCAGGAAAGTGCCATGGCAAGCGGGCCTGGCCGAGGTGTTTCCCTCGCATTTTCGCCCACGATGGAGTACCACGCGGCGATCCCGGCGCAGCGCTCGCCCTACCCTGAAAGATTGCCAGACTTGAGCACCACCCGCCTTTACGTCGATGCCGACGCCTGCCCGGTGAAGGAAGAAATCTACCGCGTCGCGGCGAGGCATGCTTTGCCGGTCAGCGTGGTCGCGGGCAATTTTATTCGGGTACCGCAGGATCCGCTGATCGAGCGGATCGCGGCAGGTTCCGGCATGGACGCGGCCGACGACTGGATCGCGGAGCGCGCGGGAAAAGGCGATATTGTCATCACCTCCGATATTCCGCTGGCCAGCCGCTGCGTCAAGGCTGGCGCCGAGGTGATCGCGCCGAATGGCAAGCCGTTTTCGGAAGCCTCGATCGGCATGACGCTTGCGGTACGCAATTTGATGACCGATTTGCGCTCGTCCGGCGAGATCACCGGCGGCCCCAGAGGATTTACAACGCGCGACCGCTCGACGTTCCTGTCGGCGCTCGACCAGACCATTCGCCGCATACAGCGCCAGCAAGCGACGCTGCCGGCCGAAAAACAAGGTTGAACTGATAAAATGGCGCCGCCGCTGATCCAGTTGAAAGACATCGCGCTGACATTCGGCGGCACGCCGCTATTGTCCGGCGTCGAATTGTCGGTGTCGGCGTCCGAGCGGGTCTGCCTGATCGGCCGCAACGGCTCGGGCAAGTCGACGCTGCTGAAAATCGCCGCCGGCCTGGTCGAGCCCGACAAGGGCAGCCGCTTCGTGCAGCCCGGCGCCACCATCCGCTATCTGCCGCAGGAGCCGGATTTTTCCGGTTTTGCCACCACGCTCGCCTATGTCGAGGCGGGGCTTGCGCCCGGCGACGACCATTACCAGGCCCGCTATGTGCTGGAGCAACTCGGTCTGCACGGCGACGAGGATCCCGCCCATGTCTCCGGCGGCGAAGCGCGCCGCGCCGCGCTGGCCCGGGTGCTGGCGCCGGCGCCCGACATCCTGCTGCTGGACGAGCCGACCAACCATCTCGACCTCACCACCATCGAATGGCTGGAGGGCGAACTCGGCAGCCGCCGCAGCGCGCTGGTCATCATCAGCCATGACCGCCGCTTTCTCTCCAATCTGTCGCGCTCCACCGCATGGCTCGACCGCGGCCAGATCCGGCAGATCGACCGCGGCTTTGGCGCCTTCGAGGCCTGGCGCGACGAGGTGCTGGCCGAGGAAGAACGCGATCAGCACAAGCTCGACCGCAAGATCGTCAACGAGGAACACTGGCTGCGCTACGGCGTCTCCGGCCGCCGCAAGCGCAACGTCAAGCGGCTCGGCGATCTCCATACGCTGCGCCAGCAGCGCCGCGATTACCGGGGCGCGGCCGGCAGCGCCAACATCGCTGCCGCCGAAGCGGAAAAGTCCGGCAAGCTGGTGATCGAGGCCAAGGGCATTTCAAAATCCTATGGCAATCGGAAAATCGTCGACGGCTTCTCGATCCGGGTACAGCGTGGCGACCGCATCGGTATTGTCGGGCCGAATGGCGCGGGCAAGACCACGCTGGTCGACATGCTGACCGGCGCAAGCCCACCCGACGCCGGCGGCATCCGGTTCGGCGCCAATATCGAGATGGCGACGCTCGACCAGCATCGCGAAAGCCTCGATCCGAAATCGACGCTGGCCGATGCCCTGACCGGCGGCGGCAGCGATCACGTCATGCTCGGCGGCAAGCCGAAGCACGTCGTCAGCTACATGAAGGACTTTTTGTTCGCGCAGGAGCAGATGCGTACGCCGCTCGAGGTGCTCTCCGGCGGCGAGCGCGGCAGGCTGATGCTGGCGCGCGCGCTGGCAAAGCCTTCCAACCTGCTGGTGCTGGACGAGCCGACCAACGACCTCGACCTCGAAACCCTCGACGTGCTCGAGGAAATGCTCGGCGACTACGAGGGCACCGTGATCCTGATCAGCCACGACCGCGATTTCCTCGATCGCGTGGTGACTTCGGTGATCGCGCCGGAAGGCGATGGAAGCTGGGTCGAATATGCCGGCGGCTATTCCGACATGCTGGCGCAGCGCGGCGCCGACCTGAAACGCGAGGCGGCCAAGGTCGCAGCCGACGACAGGAAGGAAGCGAGGGCTACGGCTGCGTCATCGGGGACGCCGAAACGCCGGCTCAATTTCAATGAGAAGCACGCGCTGGAAACCCTGCCGAAGACGATGGCAAAACTGCAGGCGGAGATCGCCAAGCAGCAACGGCATCTTGACGATCCCAAGCTATTTGCAAAAGATCGCAAGAAGTTCGATCAGGCTTCCGACGCGTTGACCAAGGCGCAGAAGGAACTGGCCGAAGCCGAAGACAAGTGGCTGGAACTCGAAGTGCTACGTGAAGAGATCGAACAGGCTTAACCCATGACCACGCCCCTCGCCGCTAAAGTTGCCCGCGAATACGGCACGCCCTGCGCCGTGATCGACATGGACAAGGTCGAGCGCAACATCGCGCGCATCCAGGCCGCCTGCGACGCCGCGGGGGTCGCCAACCGGCCGCACATCAAGACCCACAAGAGCCCGATGCTGGCGAAGATGCAGATCGACGCCGGCGCCAGGGGCATCACCTGCCAGAAAATCGGCGAAGCCGAGGTGATGGCGGACGCCGGGGTCGACGACATCCTGATCAGCTACAATCTGCTCGGCAAAGAGAAGATGGCGCGCCTCGCGGCATTGCAGGCCAAGGCGCATATGACGGTTGCCGCCGACAATCCGGTCGTGATCGCGGGCTTGCCGCAGGCCGCCTCGATCTCCGGCCGGCCGCTGTCGGTGGTGGTGGAATGCGACACCGGCCGCAAGCGCGCCGGCGTCGAGACGCCAGCCGAAGCGATCGCGCTGGCGCGCGAGATCGCGGCGTCGAAAGGCCTGACATTCGCTGGTTTTATGCTTTACCCGACCGAGACCGGCTGGGCTGATGCACAGAAATTCTATGACGAGGCGCTCGCCGGCGTCCGTGCGCACGGGCTCGATGCCGCGATGGTTTCCACCGGTGGCTCGCCGAACCTGAAGAACCTCGGAAAACTCAAGGGCGCCACCGAGCACCGGCCCGGCACCTACATCTATAACGATCGCATGCAGGTCGCGGCCGGCGTCGCCGACTGGGATGATTGCGCGCTCAATATCTACTCGACCGTGGTGAGCCGTGCCGGACCGGAGCGCGGCATCCTCGATGCCGGCTCAAAAACGCTGACCTCTGACACCGGCGGCGGTCTCGACGGCCACGGCCTGATCCTCGAACATCCCGAAGCCAGGATCGCACGCTTCGCCGAAGAGCACGGCTTTCTCGACCTGGCGCGCAGCAACACCCGCCCCAATGTCGGCGACGTCGTGCGGATCGTGCCCAACCATGTCTGCGTCGTCGTCAACATGATGGACGAAGTGGTGATGGTACGCGGCGAGGAGATTCTTGGAACGCTGCCGGTCGCGGCGCGGGGAAAGTTGAGGTAGGGCGAACAGGGAGTGGCGAATGGCGAATGATTCTTCTTTTCCCTATTCGCTGCTCCCTATTCGCCATTCGCCCTCAGCCACTCCAACACACCCCTGCCCGCCGCGGCGCCCGTCGCAAAGCACGCCTGCAACAGATAGCCCCCGGTCGGCGCCTCCCAGTCGAGCATTTCGCCTGACGCGAAGATCCCGGGCAAGCGGCGGATCATGAAATTGGGATCGAGTTCGTCGAAGGCGATGCCGCCGGCGGTCGAGATCGCGCGGGCGATTGGAGCTACGCCGCCGAGTTCGACGGCCACCGCGTTGATCCGATCGGCGAGTTCTTCCGGCGATAGCGAAGACAGCGATGTGCCGGAGGCCACCGCCGCCTCCTGCAACAATCCGATCGCGGCCGGCGACAGGTGCGCTGCCTTGCGCAGCCAGTTCGAAAACGACTGTTTTGCGCGAGGAACCGATAGCCGCGCGGCGAGATCTTTCCTGTCGAGATCGGGCCGCAACGCGATTTGCAATGTCGCCCGGCCGTTGCTGAGAACTGCGTCGCGCAAGGGACCCGACAGCGCATAGATCGCGCCGCCCTCGATGCCCGAACGCGTGATCATCGCCTCGCCGCGCACGCTGTGCGCCCCGAACGAGAGCGCAATCCCCTTCAGCGGCTGCCCCTCAAAACGCCCGCGGAAGATATCCGACCAGCCGACCGTAAAACCGCAATTGGCCGGCGCCAGCGGCGATACCGTGACGCCTTTCGCAATCAACTTCTCCGCCCATGCGCCATCCGATCCCAGCCGCGGCCAACTGGCGCCGCCAAGTGCCAGCACGGTCGCGCGCGGATTGGCGGTGCGCGGTCCATCCGGCGTTTGGAACGCGAGATGCCCGTCGGCGTCCCAACCCGTCCAGCGATGCCGAAGCGCGAATTTTACGCCTGACGCATCGAGCCGCCGCAGCCCGGCCCGCAACAAGGGCGAGGCCTTGAAGGCTTGCGGAAACACCCGACCGCTGGAGCCAATGAATGTCGGCTGCCCGAGCGCCTCGCTCCACGCGCGCAACGCAGCGGGCGGAAAGGCCTCGATCGCAGCTTGCAGGTGCGGCGTCGCCTCACCGTAACGCTCAAGAAACTGTGGCAGCGCCTCGCTGTGCGTCAGATTGAGGCCGCCGCGCCCCGCCATCAGGAATTTGCGGCCCGTAGATGCCATTGCATCGTAGACTGTGACGCTGATACCGCCGCCCGCGAGCACCTCGGCCGCCATCAACCCGGCGGGGCCGGCGCCGATGACGGCGACGTGCATTTGCGGCGCCTTGGGCAAGAACTACTCCTTTGGCGTCAACAGCACCTCATCCTGAGGAGCGGCTTCTTAGCCGCGTCTCGAAGGATGGGCCACAACATCTCATGGTTCCAGACGCGCGAAGACGCGCTCCTCACCGTGAGGGCAATCCATGCGGCGCGGCTACAGCTTCACGCCGGCGCGCGCCGCCGCCTGGCCGACATATTTCTGGGTCTGCTCGAACGCGCCCTGCAATGCCCTGGCCTTCGACATGTCGCTGATTTCCGCAAAATGCTTGGCGATCGCGTCAGGAGTCCAGTCGGACGGCGGCAGGTTGATGCCTTCGGTTTCCAGGATTTTTATCACGGCGAAAGAGCCCGCGCCCGCGCCCATGATGGTGCGGGTGGGCGCGTCCTCGCTGAGCAGATATTCCACCGCGGGCGTGATCGATTCCGGCTTCATCAATTCAAGCGCCTGCGGCGGCAGCAATTCTTCGGTCATTCGGGTCGCGGCGGTCGGCGAGATGGTGTTGACGCGGATGTTGTGCTTGCGGCCTTCCTCGGCGAGCACGTTCATCAGGCCGACCATGCCGGTTTTCGCCGCACCGTAATTGGCCTGGCCGAAATTGCCGTACAGGCCTGACGACGAGGTGGTAACGACGATGCGGCCATATTGCCGCTCGCGCATGCCGTCCCACACCGCCTTGCAGCAATAGAACGTGCCGGTGAGGTGCACGTCGATCACCTTGGCAAAATCTGCGACCTCCATTTTCGCAAACGACTTGTCGCGCAGGATGCCGGCATTGGCGCACAGCAAGTCGACGCTGCCCCATTCTTTGGTCGCGCGGGCGACCATCGCCTGCACCTGGGCAAAGTTCGAAACGTCGGCGCCGTCGGCCATCGCTGTGCCGCCGGCCTTGCGGATCTGCTCGACCACGGCCTCGGCCGGCGTCAGCGATCCGCCGGTGCCGTCGCGGGCGCCGCCGAAATCATTGACCACGACCTTGGCGCCGCGGCTGGCCAGCCCCAACGCGTGCGCGCGTCCAAGGCCGTTGCCCGCGCCGGTAACGATGGCGACGCGTCCGTCAAATCTGATTGTCATGAGTGAAGCTTTCTCGATCAGTGATGGATTGCCCGGTCAAGCCCGGCAATGACGGGTTGGGTCTATTCGAAGTAGATCAAGCCGATCCAGTCGGCGACCAGAGCGGGTTTTTCCTCGCCCTCGATCTCGACGGTGACAATGGTGCGCGATTGCAGCTCTTTTGGCTTGCGAAGCTTGGCTTCCGCCAACGTGAACCGGCCGCGCACCCGCGACCCCGAGCGCACCGGCGAGATAAAGCGCAATTTGTCAAAGCCGTAATTCACGCCCATGGTGGTGCCCGAGATCACCGGCATCACCTCATAGGACATGATGCTCATCAGCGACATCGTGAGAAAGCCGTGCGCGATCGTGGTGCCGAATGCGGTTTCCACCTTTGCGCGCGCGGGATCGACGTGGATGAACTGGTGGTCCTCGATCACGTCGGCATAGACGTCGATCCGCTTCTGATCGACCAGGTGCCATGACGACACCCCGATCTCGCGGCCGACCATGGCCTGATACTGCTCGAGCGCGATCGGCGGCTTCTTCCAGACTTCGTTCATCAATCAGCCTTCCGATCCCTTAACTTTCAGAACCTTGCGTGCGTATCTTCTGCAACTCCGGAAACTCCTCTTCGCGGAACTCGTCGCCGCGCAGCGGATCGGTGCGGTCGTTCTCGTGTTCCAGCCGGCGCAGATGGACGCGACGGATTTTTCCGGAAATCGTCTTCGGCAATTCCGTCACCAGCTCGATGCGGCGAATGCGCTTGAACGGCGACAGCCGCGTATGCAGATGCTGGAAGATCGACAGCGCGGTCGCCGGCGAACGCGCGACATCGGCCACCAGCAGCACATAGGCTTTTGGGATCGACAGGCGGATCGGATCGGGGCACGGCACGACGGCGGCCTCGGCAACGGCTTCATGTTCCAGCAGAACGCTCTCCAGCTCGAACGGGCTGATGCGATAGTCGGACGACTTGAAGACATCGTCGGAGCGGCCGACGAAAGTCAGATAGCCGTCGTCATCGGCAAACACCACGTCGCCGCTGCGATAGAGGCTGCCTTCGGCGCCGCTCAGCTTGCCGTCGTCGCCCTGATAACCCTGCATCAGGCCCGCCGGCCGGTCGGCACCGAGCAGCAGGCTGACCTCGCCTTCCTTGCTGGCTTGGCCGTCGGCATCCGCAACGCGCACCTTGTAACCCGGCAGCGGCCGGCCCATCGACCCGATCTTGACCTTCTGACCCGGCGAATTGCCGGCCAGCGCCGTGGTCTCGGTCTGGCCGTAGCCGTCGCGGATGGTCAGACCCCAGGCCGCCTGCACCTGCTCGATCACCTCGGGATTGAGCGGCTCGCCGGCGCCGCAGACCTCGCGCAAGGAAACCTTGAAGCTCGAAAGCTTCTCCTGGATGAACAGCCGCCACACCGTCGGCGGCGCGCACAGCGTGGTGACGCCGCAACGGCCGATGGTCGCGAGCAATCCCTTGGCATCGAAACGCGGCTGGTTGACCACGAACACGGTCGCCCCGGCATTCCATGGCGCGAAGAAGCAGCTCCAGGCGTGCTTGGCCCATCCCGGCGAGGAAATGTTGAGATGGACGTCGCCGGGCTGCAGGCCGAGCCAGAACATCGTCGACAATGCGCCGACGGGATAGCTGCGCTGGCTGTGCCGCACCAGTTTTGGCTTGGCCGTGGTGCCCGAGGTGAAATAGAGCAGCATCGGATCTTCGGCGTTGGTCGGTCCGTCCGGCGTAAACGGCTCCGGCGACTTCGCTATCTCCTCGTATGGAATCCAGCCTTCGTGGCTCGACGTCGCGCCGACGACCATGCGAGGGATGTCCTTGACGCCGAGGCTGGCAAATTTGGCCACCTGGTCCTGCGACGCCACCACCGCCTTGGCGCGGCCGCGATCGAGCCGGTCGCGCAGTTCGTCCGGCGTCAACAGCGTGGTCGCGGGGATCACCACCACGCCGAGCTTGATGGACGCCAGCATGGTCTCCCACAGCGGCACGACGTTGCCGAGCAGGAGCAGCAGATGATCGCCGCGCTTGAGGCCCTGCGCGCGCAGGAAATTGGCGACCTGGTTGGAGCGCCGCGACAGCGTCTCGAATGAAAGTTTTGTCTCCTTGTTGCTGGCGGCATCGACGATCCACAGCGCCGGGCGATCCTTGCTCGCGGGGTCGCGCGCCAGATCGGCATCGAACCAGTCCAGCGCCCAGTTGAACGGCACCGGTTCCGGCCAGCGAAAACCTTTTACGGCCGCGTCGTAATCGGTGCGATGCTTTAACAGAAACGATCGTGCTTCCTGGAACGTGGTCATATCAGGCCTCGCCTATTTCAACGCCGTCATTCCCAGGAAGCCGCGTATTCGCGACGTCTCGAAGGATGGCCACGTATGCTGAACACCATCCTTCGAGGCTCGCAAGTGCTCGCACCTCGGGATGACGCCGAACCCGTTGCATTATTTTCCCGCCAAAGCGCGGACGTGCTGGACGATACCCGAAAAATCCACCCCGCCATGGCCGGCGGCGTCGAACGCCTTGTAAATTTCCTGCGCGTGCTTGCCTAGCGGCGTCGCGGCGCCCGCCGCCTTTGCCGCATCCTGCGCCAGCGTCAAATCCTTCACCATCAGCGCCGAGGCGAAGCCGGGCTTGTAGTCGTTGTTCGCCGGCGAGGTCGGCACCGGGCCCGGCACCGGACAATAGGTGGTCAGCGACCAGCATTGCCCCGACGAGGTCGAGGCGACATCGAACAGCGCCTGATGCGACAGCCCCAGCTTTTCCGCGAGCGCAAAGGCTTCGCTGACCGCGATCATGGACACGCCGAGGATCATGTTATTGCAAATCTTGGCCGCCTGCCCCGCACCCGCGCCGCCGCAATGGACGATCTTCTTGCCCATCTTTTCCAGCACCGGCTTTGCCGCCGCGAACGCCTTGTCCTCGCCGCCACACATGAAAGTGAGCGTCGCGCCCTTGGCGCCGCCGGTACCGCCGGACACCGGCGCATCGACCGAGGCGATGCCGTGCTTTGCGGCAAGCGCATGCGCCTGCTTGGCGCTTTCGACGTCGATGGTCGAGCAATCGATGATCAGCGCGCCCTTGCCCGTCGACGGCACCACGTCGTTCCACACCGACAGGACATGCTTGCCCGCCGGCAGCATGGTGATCACGACATCGGCGCCCTTGACGGATGAGGCCGCGCTGTCGGCGATCGAGGCGCCGTCGCTTTTGGCCTGACTGCGCGAGGCTTCCACCAGATCGAACGCGACCACCTTGTGGCCTGCCTTGACCAGATTGGCCGCCATCGGGCCGCCCATGTTGCCGAGGCCGATGAATGCGAGTGTGGCCATCTCAAACTTCCTCCGCTGCAAAGCGCGTTTCTATTTTGATTGATCGAACTTCAGCTCGTCGGCGCCGATCTCCGCAAAATACGGCATCACCATTTCCGGCGTCACATCCTCGATCCGCGGCGGCGACCACCGGGGATTGCGGTCCTTGTCGATCACCGCGGCCCGCACGCCCTCGCGAAAATCGTCGCTGGCGAATACTTCCAGCGCCGCGCGATATTCCCGCACCAGGCATTGTTCCAGCGTCGACGACGCCCGGGCGAGCCGCAACAGCTTCAGCGTCACCACCATGCCGCGCGGCGATTTCTCGTTCAAGGTTTTAAGCGTCGCACGCGCCAGTTCCGAACCGTCGCGCTGCAGCGCCGCGATGATGTCTTCCATGCGGTCATGGGCGAACCAGCCGTCGATCGCCGCCTGCATCGCGGCGACGGGCCCCGCGGTCTCGCCGGTGGCAAAGCCGTCGATCAGCAGCTTTATTTCCCCGGATTGGGTGCCCGGCCGCACCTTTGTCAGCACCTCGCGCAGCGCCGGAAGCCTGGCGGATGGCACGACCGTATCGGCAAATCGGGCGTGGATTGCGTCGGGACCGTTCATGGTCGTGCCGGTCAAGCCGAAATAGGTCCCGATCTCGCCGGGCGAGCGCGACAACAGAAAGGTACCGCCGACATCGGGAAAGAAGCCGAGGCCGACTTCCGGCATCGCGAGTTTTGTCTTTTCCGTCACCACGCGGTGGCGGCTGTGGGCCGATAGACCGACGCCGCCCCCCATCACGATGCCGTCCATGAACGCGACATAGGGTTTTGGGAATTTGGCGATGCGGGCGTTGAGGATGTACTCCTCGCGCCACAGCGCCTTGCCGAGGTCGCCACGAACCTTTGAGCTCTCATAGAGCGCGCGGATATCGCCGCCGGCGCACAACCCGCGCTCGCCGGCGCCTTCCAGCACAATGACGGCGACCGCCGGATCGGCCTCGAATTCGTCCAGCGCCTTGTCGATGTCGCGAAACATCTCCAGCGTCACCGCGTTGATCGCCTTCGGGCGATTGAGCCTGACGATGCCGGCCGAGCCTTCGCGCCGCGCGATCAAATCGGGTTTGGTCCCCGCGACAGCGGGCGCGGACGCCGTCATCGCGCGCCCTCGATCAGTTTGCGCGACACGATCAGCCGCATGATCTCGTTGGTGCCTTCGAGGATCTGGTGCACGCGCAGATCGCGCACGATTTTCTCGATGCCGTATTCGCTGAGGTAGCCGTAGCCGCCGTGCAGCTGCAGCGCCTGGTTGGCGACCTCGAAGCCGACATCGGTGCCGAACCGTTTTGCCATGGCGCACAGCATGGTCGCGTCGGCATCCCTGCGGTCGAGCGCTGCCGCCGCGCGCCAGACGAACGTGCGCGCCGCTTCGAGTTCGGTCGCCATGTCGGCGAGCCGGAATTGCAGCGCCTGGAATTCGTCGAGCCGTTTGCCGAACGCCTTGCGTTCCTTCATGTAGCCGAGCGATTTATCCAGCGCGGATTGCGCGCCGCCGAGCGAACAGGCCGCGATATTGATGCGGCCGCCGTCGAGCCCGGCCATCGCGATCTTGAAACCGATGCCCTCGTCGCCGAGCCGGTTGGCGACCGGCACCCGCGCATTCTCGAAGATCACGGCGCGGGTCGGTTGTGCGTTCCAGCCCATTTTGCGTTCATTGACGCCGAACGAAAGCCCCGGCGTATCGCCCTCCACCACCAGCGTCGAGATGCCGCCGGGTCCGTCGCCACCGGTCCGCACCATCACCACATAGAGATCGCCCTTGCCGGCGCCGGAGATGAACTGCTTTTGGCCGTTGAGCACGTAATGGTCGCCATCGCGCACCGCGCGGGTGCGCAGCGCCGCCGCGTCCGATCCGGAGCCCGGCTCGGTCAGGCAATAGCTCGCGATCAGCTCCATGCTGCACAGCTTCGGCAGCCATTGCCGGCGCTGGGTGTCGTTGCCATAGGCATCGATCATCCAGGACGCCATGTTGTGGATCGAGATGAATGCCGAGACCGTCGGGCAGCCCTGCGCCAGCGCCTCGAAGATCAGCGCCGCGTCGAACCGCGTCAGCGCCGAGCCGCCGACATCGTCGCTGATGTAGACGCCGCCGATGCCGAGTTTTGCGGCCTCGCGCATCACGTCGACCGGAAAATGCTTCTCCTCGTCCCAGCGCAACGCATGCGGCGCGATCTTTTCGGCGGCGAAGTCCCGCGCCATATCGCGAACCGCAAGCTGGTCCTCGCTGAGAGCGAATTGCATCGAGCGGCAGCCTCTACGCTTCCCGGTGTCGCCTTTTCCCGATCATGCAACCGGTCAGTTCATGACCGGCATGGAGAATTCCGCGCCCTCCTTGACGCCGGACGGCCAGCGCGCGGTCACCGTCTTGGTCTTGGTGTAGAAGCGGACCGAATCCGGCCCATACTGGTTGAGATCGCCGAAGCCGGAGCGTTTCCAGCCGCCGAAGGTGTAATAGGCCACCGGCACCGGGATCGGCACGTTGATGCCGACCATGCCGACATTGACCCGGGCGGCGAAATCGCGCGCCGCATCGCCGTCGCGGGTGAAGATCGCCACGCCGTTGCCGTAGTCGTGATCGGACGGCAGCCGCAGCGCCTCGTCATAATCCTTGGCGCGCACCACCGACAGCACCGGCCCGAAGATCTCTTCCTTGTAGATCCGCATGTCCTTTTTTACGTGATCGAAAAGGCAGCCGCCCATGTAGAAGCCTTTTTCGTAGCCCTGCATCTTGAAGCCGCGGCCATCGACCGCGAGCTTGGCGCCTTCCTTGATGCCGACTTCGACGTAATCCTTGACCCGCTCCAGCGCGGCGCGGGTCACCAGTGGACCGAAATCCGCGCTCGGGTCGATCGAGGGGCCGATCTTCAGGCTCTCGACCCGCGGAATCAGCTTTTCCATCAGCCGGTCGGCGGTGGTCTTGCCGACGGGAACCGCCACCGACACCGCCATGCAGCGCTCGCCGGCCGCGCCGTAACCGGCGCCGACCAGCGCATCGACGGTCTGGTCCATGTCGGCGTCCGGCATGATGATGGCGTGGTTCTTCGCGCCGCCAAAACACTGGCAGCGCTTGCCGGTCGCCGCCGCCCGCTCATAGATGTACTGGGCGATCGAGGACGAGCCGACAAAGCCGACGGCGGCGACGTCGCGATCGTCGAGGATGGCGTCGACCGCTTCCTTGTCGCCATTGACCACGTTGAGGATGCCGGGCGGCAGGCCCGCTTCCAGCATCAGTTCGGCGAGCCGCAGCGGCACGCCGGGATCGCGCTCCGACGGTTTTAAGATGAAAGCGTTGCCGCAGGCGATCGCGGGCGCGAATTTCCACATCGGGATCATGGCCGGAAAATTGAACGGCGTGATGCCGGCCACGACGCCGAGCGGCTGCCGCATCGAATAGACGTCGATGCCGGGGCCCGCGCCCTCGGTGTATTCGCCCTTCATCATCTGGGGAATGCCGAGCGCGAACTCGACGACCTCGACGCCGCGCAGAATGTCGCCGCGCGCGTCGGGAATGGTCTTGCCATGCTCGCGCGCGAGCATCTCGGCCAGCGCCTCATTGTCGCGGGCGACCAGCTCCAGGAATTTCATGAGGACGCGAACCCGGCGCTGCGGGTTGGTCATGCCCCATTCCGGCTGCGCGGCAAGCGCGTTCTCCACCGCGGCGCGAACCTCCGCCTTCGACGCCAGCGCCACCTTGGCCTGGACGTCGCCGGTCATCGGCTCGAAAACGTCAGCCGTCCGTCCGGACGTGCCGTTGACGTGTTTTCCGCCGATAAAATGTCCGATCGAACGCATGTGTTCCTCCTAGACTTGAAGAGCCGATTTTGGCCGGCATCTTGCAGTCTTTACAGCTTTTGGAAAGGGGCCTCACCGCGCGGCGGCTTTGCGAAAATGGGTGAATGACCCGTAATATCAGCGCATTCGACCAATGTCTTACGCCAATACTCGATCATGACGACCCGCGCCGGTCAGTGCCGGGCTGCCGACGTCGTCTTTTTGGATGCGGCCTTCTTCGCAACCCGCTTGACGGGTGCCGCGCGGCCGAGCACGGCCTCGCGTCCTGAACTCAGGATCTCCTCGGAAAACTCGCCATTGCCGGCGACGCGGGCCATTACCAGCGTGCCCATCATGGTCGCGATCAGGGCGGTAGCCTGCCTGCGCGCCGCCTTGCGCGGCAGATCCGGAATCTGCGCGGCCAGCGCATCGATCATCTCTTCAAGTTTGGCGGCGAAAGCCTTGCGCGTCTTGTGGCTTTCGCGAGCGATTTCCGCGCCCAGCGTCGGGATCGCGCAGCCGTGGCCGGGATCGTCGCGATGCGTCGGCGTCAAATAGGCATCCACGATGGCGGCCATGCGCTGCTCCGGCGGCGTCTGCTCGGCGATCTTGCGCCAACGCTCCGTCGAACGGTCCATCGCATGCGCGAACGCCTCGATCACCAGCGCTTCGCGGGAATCGAAATGGGCGTAGAATCCACCATGGGTAAGACCGGCCTCCTTCATCAGATCCGCGACGCCGATCCCGTGCGCACCCTTCTCCCGAAGTTTTACCGAGGCCCGCTTGACGATCCGGGCGTGGGTCTCGAGCTTGTGTTCCCTGGAATAGCGCATCGCGATCTCATTGCATGTTTGTGATCATATAATGGCATCCACTGATAGCAGTTGCCGCTGCAAAAAGCTCGTTTTATTTGGTGGGCGGAACACCACAAGCGCGGGGGCCCTTCGCACCGCAACCGTCGGCTCAGACGTGGCGTGGCGCTTGACAAGGCGGCGGCTCGCCCCGGAAGTGGCGTCGATGCACGCTGACCTGCGTATGTAGTGCCTCTTATTTTTCTTTGGAAACAAACCGATGGACATGCTCAACGATCATTGCGGCGTCGACCGCGATTCCCGCGGCGTCGTTCGCCTGACCATCTGCAATGCCGGATCGCTCAATATTTTGGGCACGCCCGTCATCAATGACGTCCGCGAAGGACTGAAAGAAATTTCATCGGATCGCGATATCCGCGTGCTGGTGCTGGCCGGCCAAAGCGAAAAAAGCATGATCGGCGGCGCCGACATCAAGGAAATGGCCAAGCTCGAGCAGAAATCGGCGGAGAAATTCATCACCGGCCTGCGCGACCTCTGCGAGGCCGTGCGGGCGTTTCCGGGGCCCGTGATCGCGCGAATGCCCGGCTGGTGCCTCGGCGGCGGGCTCGAGGTCGCCGCCGCCTGCGATTTCCGGGTCGCCGCCCACGACGCCAAATTCGGCATGCCCGAGGTTCGCGTCGGCATTCCCTCGGTGATCCACGCGGCGCTACTGCCGCGCCTGATCGGCTGGGGCCGCGCCCGCTGGCTGGTGATGACGGCGGAGAATATCGACGCTCCCACCGCGCTATCCTGGGGTCTGATCGACCGGGCGGCGCCGCCGGGCGGCCTCGACGCCTCAGTCGAGCAAACCGTCCAGATGCTGCTGGAGTGCAGTTCCGAAGCGCTGCGTGCGCAAAAAGCGCTGCTGCGGCAGTGGGAAGAACTGCCGCTCAAGGAATCCGTCGATCTCTCGATCGGCGTTTTCGGGCAATCCTATCTGACCGGCGAGCCGCAGCGGCTGATGGGGGATTTCGTCAACCGCAAGCGCTAGGCTCCGCTTCGAGCCTTCGTCGTCGCGCGCCGGGGTGACGCGAGATAACGTCATGCGATCACGACAATTTTTCATCCCGCAGGTGCAATAATTTATTCTAGAACGGCGGTTGCAAATATTGCGGCGCATCATATGATGATCATCATGTAACACGAAATTCAGGGAGCACCGCCATGGCTCAAACTTCCGATCCGGTCGTCATCGTTTCCGCCGCCCGCACCCCGCTCGGCAAGTTCATGGGCGAGCTCTCGCCGTTCAGCGCCCACCAGCTCGGCTCCCACGTGATCGGCGCCGCGGTCGAGCGGGCCAAATTGTCGCCGGAACGGATCGACGAGGTGTTCATGGGCAACGTGCTGCCGGCCGGCCAGGGCCAGGCGCCCGCGCGCCAGGCCGCGCGGGGAGCCAAATTGCCTGACGCGACCGGCGCGACCACCATCAACAAGGTCTGCGGCTCCGGCATGAAGGCGACCATGCTGGCGCACGACATCATCAACGCCGGCTCCGCCGAGATCGTGGTGTCCGGCGGCATGGAGAGCATGAGCAACGCGCCCTATCTGCTGGCAAAAGCACGCGCGGGCTATCGCGCCGGGCACGACCGCATCATCGACCACATGATGATGGACGGCCTGGAAGACGCCTATGAAGTCGGCCGCTCGATGGGCGATTTCGGTGAGCAGACCGCGGAAGCCTACCAGTTCAGCCGCAAGGATCAGGATGCCTACGCGATCGAGACGCTGACCCGCGCCCGCAAGGCGGTGGAAACCGGCGCCTTCAAGGCCGAAATCGTGCCGCTGACGGTCGCCGAAAAGGCCGGTCCCCGGATCATCGGCAATGACGAGATTCCGCTGAAGGTCGATCCCGCCAGGATTCCCGGCTTGAAACCGGCGTTCCGTGCCAACGGCACTATCACCCCGGCCGCCTCCTCCGCCAATGCCGACGGCGCGGCGGCGCTGGTGCTGGCGCGCCGCTCGCTCACTGAGCGCGACGGCCTGCCGGTGCTGGCCGAGATCAGGGGCCATGCTACCCACAGCCAGGAGCCGCAATGGTTCACCACCGCGCCGATCCCCGCGATCCGCAAACTGCTCGACAAGGTCGGCTGGAGCGTCGGCGATGTCGACCTGTTCGAGATCAACGAGGCGTTTGCCGTGGTGCCGATGGCGGCGGCGCGCGACCTCGGCATTCCCAGGGAAAAGCTCAACATCAACGGCGGCGCCTGCGCGCTAGGCCATCCCATCGGCGCCACCGGCGCGCGGCTGATCGTGACGCTGCTGCACGCGCTCGAGGCGCATAACCTCAAGCGCGGCGTCGCGGCGCTCTGCATCGGCGGCGGCGAAGCCACCGCGATCGCGGTCGAGCGCGTCGTACATTAGCGCTCGCGACGCATGGCTGAAAACGAGGGAACTACGGCCTTTTAGCCAGACGGCTGTTGCGTCATTATTCGATCAAACCCGAGGGATTCCCAAACTCCATGATTTCAAACTGGCTATCGGCTGCGCTGGCCCGCCGCAACATCCATTACGGCTGGGTGATGGTCGCCGTCACCTTCCTCACCGCGATCGTCTCCGCCGGCGCGGTCGGCGCGCCCGGCGTGTTCATCGTGCCCCTGCAAAAGGAGTTCGGCTGGAGCACCGCCGAAATTTCCTCGGCGCTGTCGATCCGTTTTGTCCTGTTCGGGCTGATGGCGCCGTTCGCAGCCGCCTTGATGAACCGCTACGGCCTGCGCAACGTCACGCTGACGGCGCTGTTGACCGTGGTCTCGGCGCTGGTGCTGTCGCTTGGGATGACCGAGGTCTGGCAATTGATCTTGCTCTGGGGCGTCGTGGTCGGCCTCGGCACCGGCATGACCGCGTTGGTGCTGAGCGCGACCATCGCCGCGCGCTGGTTTTCGGCGCGCCGTGGCCTCGTGGTCGGCATCCTCACCGCCAGCGTGGCGACCGGGCAACTGGTGTTCCTGCCGCTGCTGGCAAGCCTGACCGAGCGGATGGGATGGCGGACCGCGCTCGGACTGATGTGCGTGATGCTCGGCATCGCCGCGTTCGCGGTGCTGCTGGTGATGCGCGATCGCCCGAGCGATGTCGGCCTGCGGCCGTTCGGCGACGACGGCAAGCAACCCCTGCCCGCGTCCGCCCCCAACAACGCGCCTGTCATGGCGGCGGCGCTCGGGACGTTGCGCGACGCCTCCAAGACCCGCGTGTTCTGGATCCTGTTTGCGACCTTCTTCATCTGCGGCGCCAGCACCAATGGCCTCGTCCAGGTGCATCTGATTCCGATGTGCCTCGATTTCGGCATTCCGCAGGTGCAGGCCGCGAGCCTGTTGGCGGCGATGGGCATCTTCGATTTCTTCGGCACCATCGTCTCGGGCTGGCTGTCGGACCGTTACGACAACCGCTATTTGCTGTTCTGGTATTACGGCCTGCGCGGCCTGTCGCTGGTGTTTTTGCCGTTCACCAATTTCTCGTTCTACGGCCTTTCGCTGTTCGCGATGTTTTACGGCCTCGACTGGATAGCGACCGTGCCGCCGACGGTGCGGCTGACCGCGCAACGCTTCGGACCGGAACGCGCCAACCTGGTGTTCGGCTGGATCTTTGCCGGCCATCAGCTCGGCGCGGCCGCCGCCGCGTTTGGCGCCGGCCTGTCGCGCACCATGCTGGCCAGCTATCTGCCGGCCTTCTTCGTCGCCGGCGCCCTGTGCATCATCGCCTCGCTGCTGACGCTGGTGATTTCACGGCCGGCGAAGGTGGTGGCAGCGGCGGCGACGTAGCTACGCGACGAAGCTCTCTCCCTCGCCCCGCTTTTTGCGGGGAGAGGGTTGGGGTGAGGGGCCAGGCACTGCGGAGCCGCAGTTGCTGCATCGACGGGCATCACGACCCGATAAAACCCCGATGGGGTTAGCGCACTGCCTCGCCCCTCACCCGCCCGCTTCGCGGGCGACCTCTCCCCGCAAAGAGCGGGGCGAGGTTCAAGGCTCACGGCCTGATCGTCATGTTCGTCGCCGGTCCCGGCGTGCGGATCGGCTCGGCCAACCGCGCGAACTCGCAGAGTAGCGAGCGGGTCTTGCGCGGGTCGATGATCTCCTCGACCCAGAACTTTTCGGCCGAACGGAACGGCGAGCGCAATTTGTTGAGCCGGTCCTCGATCTCCTTCAGTTTTGCCTTGGGATCTTCCGCGGCATCGATGTCGGCGCGGTAGGCCGCCTCGATGCCGCCTTCCAGCGGCAGCGAGCCCCAATAGGCCGACGGCCAGGCATAGCGCATCGAGAAGCGGTCGGCCGGCTGATGCACGACGCCGGCAACGCCGAAGGAATTGCGCACGATGATGGTGCACCAGGGCACGGTGGTCTGATTGACCGCGGCCATCGCGCGCACGCCATGGCGGATGGTGGCGGCCTTCTCGGCCTCGAGCCCGATCATGAAGCCGGGGCAATCCATCAGATAGACCACCGGCAGATGGAAGGTTTCGGCGAAATCGACCCAGCGCACCACCTTCTGGCAGGCTTCCGCGGTCCACGAGCCGCCGTAATGGAAGGGGTCGCTGGCGAGCAGCAGCACCGCACAGCCTTCGAGGCGTGCGAGGCCGACGATTATCGGGCGGCCGAAATTGGTGTTGACCTCGAAGAACGAGCCCTTGTCGACCACGGCCTCGATGATCGGCCGCATCTTGTAGACCTGGCGGCGGTTGCGCGGCACCGCCTTCATCAGGCTCTCCTCGGCACGTTCGGGATCGTCGTCGCACGGCAGCGTCGGCGGCAATTCGAAGACCGACTGCGGCAGATAGGACAAAAACCGCCGCGCGCAGGCGAACGCCTCCTCCTCGGTATCGACGGCGTGATCGACCCCGCCGGCGCGGGTCTGGATGTCGGCCCCGCCCAGCTCCTGCTTGGTCAAATCCTGGCCGAGCCGTTTGACGACCGGCGGACCCGCGACGAACATCGCCGAGTTCTTGGTCATGACCGAATAATGCGTCGCCGCGAGCCGCGCCGCGCCGAGGCCGGCGACCGAGCCGAGGCCGAGACCGACCACCGGCACGCGCGCCATGTTTGATGTCGTGTACCAGTACCAGCGCGTGCCGCCGATGCCGCCGGGCAGATTGGCCGCGCCCTTGGTCTCGATGGTTTTGACCGAGCCGCCGCCGCCGGAGCCCTCGATCACCCGGATGATCGGCAGCCGGAAATCATGCGCCATTTCCTCGGCCATCAGCGGTTTTGCCGAAATCGAAGCATCCGCCGAGCCGCCGCGTACCGTAAAATCGTCGCCGACCACGACCACCGTCCGGCCGTCGATCTTGCCGCGGCCGAACACGCAATTGGCCGGCGTCAAATGCTTGAGCTCACCGGCTTCGTCATATTCGGCGATGCCGGAGACCGCGCCGATCTCGTGAAAACTTTTCGGGTCGATCAGCTTGTCGATGCGCTCGCGAACGGTGAGCCGGCCCTGGTCGCGTTGCCGCTTGACCTTGTCAACGCCGCCCATCTCGCGCGCGAAGGCTTCGCGCCGCGCGAGATCGTCGAGCTCCGGCTTCCAGTTCATTCTTGTCCTCCGCCTTGACGATTTTATTGTTATGCGTCGACACCGGAAGCGGCTTGCTCTCCATCCGATTGAAAATATCCGCCTCGGTGCCGTCGAGCAGGCTGCCGACCGCGACGCTCAATTCCAGAAGTCGCGGCGCCACCTCGCGATGCAGCCGCGCTTCGTCGAACATCGCCGACAGCAGGCCGATCGTGACGACGACAAACGTCTGGTACTGCGGCGACCACACCGGCACCGCGAGACCGTTAATATGCGGACTCCACAATCCGCAGGCCACGACGTATCCGTGCTCGTGCAGGAACTGCCTGTTGGCTTCGATGCGCGGTCGCAGCAGTTTTGCGGCTTCGGGAAGTTCACGCTCCATTTCCGCCAGCAGCGCGTCGCCGACATCGGCGTCGAGCGCCGCGGTATAGGCATGGCCGGCGGCGGTGGACGCCATCGCGATGCGGCTGCCGGTACCCTCGTGCAGGCCGAGCGCGTTGGCGGCGCGGCCATGTTCGAGATAGACCAGATGAAAGCGGTCCGGAATGACAAAACCGACGGTGCCTGGCAGGATTTCGGCGACGTCCTGCAGCCGCTGCCGGATCAGATTGCGCAATTGCAGACCACGCATCATCGAAGTGCTCATCGCGACCGCGCTGGGGCCGATGCGGTATTTCTGATCGCGCGGCAGGTAGACCAGTTGCCCCATCCGGGTCAGCGTGTGCGTCAGCCGCGACACCGTCGATCGCGGCAAGCCGCAGCGGTTGGAAATCTCGAGATTGCCGAGCCGCGCCTCGTGTCCCTCGAAGCATCGCAACACGTCGAAGGCGCGCGACACCACCTGGATCACGTCCCCCTCGCCGGCGAGATCGCTGGCGAGCATTCCCTGTTTACTGAGCCGCTCCGAACGCCGTCCCATGCAGCACCCCATTCCGCTATGCGGAATAAAATTCCACTTGCGGTCCAAGCTACCTCAGGCAATGTGCCGCCACAACAACAAGCCACCAAAGTAATTTGGGCCTCCGCCCAATCCGATGCATGTATCCTGTATGCCAACATGCGCGGCGGCCGCCCGGAGAATGCAATGCCTGACATCAAGATCGTAACCGAGGTTGCCGGGCGCATCTGCGCGCTTCCAGCGGAAGTGGGCGCCAGCGTCGGCGATGGCGACGACATCGCGCTTGTCGAAGCCATGAAGATGGAAATCCCGGTCGCATCACCTGCGGCCGGCAAACTGAAATCCATCCTGGTCAAGATCGACGACGTGGTCGCCGAAGGCCAGACGCTCGCGATCCTCGAGACCTGAATGCCGCCTCATTCCGGGGCGACTGCCGCGAATAAAGGCGCTTCGACCGGTTTCAGCGCCACCTGAAGCGACGTAAAATCCGCCTCGCGCACGCATCGCGCGACAGGACAGGTCATGAATATCCCGCAAGCGGCCGCACTGCAGAAAGCCAGCCATTGGGCCGGCGCCAGGACGCCGCTGCTGCGGTTCCTCGACCATTGCCACCAGGAGTTTTCCGCCGAGAACGGCGGCGCGGTCGCCGACTACATTCCGGAACTCGGCAAGGCCGATCCCGATCATTTCGGCATCAGCCTCGCCACCATCGACGGCCACGTCTATGAGGTCGGCGACAGCCGGATCCCCTTCACCATCCAGTCGATGTCAAAGCCGTTCGTGTTCGCGCTGGCGTTGGATACGCTGGGCGCCGAGCGCGTCGAGCGTTCGATCGGCGTCGAACCGTCAGGCGATCCCTTCAACTCGATCCGGCTCAACGCCGAAAACCATCCGTTCAATCCGATGGTCAATGCCGGCGCGATCGCCTGCTCCGGCTTGATCCACGAAGCCAAGGGCGACGGCGCCTATGAGCATATCCGCGCAGCGCTCAGCCGCTTTGCCGGGCGCGAACTCGGCATGGACCAGGCGGTCTATGCCTCGGAAAGCGCAACCGGCGACCGCAACCGCGCGATCGGTTATCTCCTGCGCAATTCCGAAGTCATCACCGATGACGTCACGGCCGTGCTCGACGTTTATTTCCGGCAATGCTCGGTGCTGGTGACCGCGCGCGACATCGCGGTCATGGCGGCAACGCTCGCCAATAACGGCGTCAATCCCGTGACCCGCGAGCAGGTGATGACGCCCTACGCCATCGCGCGCACGCTGTCGGTCATGACCAGTTCGGGCATGTACGATTATGCCGGCGAATGGATCTATCGCGTCGGCATTCCCGCCAAGAGCGGCGTCGGCGGCGGGATTCTGGCGGCGCTGCCGGCGCGGCTCGGGCTCGGCAGCTACTCGCCGCGGCTCGACAAGCACGGCAACAGCGTGCGCGGCATCCGGGTGTGCGAGGCGCTGTCGCTGCATTACGATTTGCACATGCTCAACCGCAGCGACAACGCGCGCAACGCCATCATCGCCGACTACGACATCGGCAAAAGCTCCTCGCGCCGCAGCCGCAGGCCGCTTGAGCAAAAGCTGCTCGCCGCGCATCACCACGACGTCCGCATCATCGAACTGATGGGCACGCTGACTTTTGCCAATATCGATTACGTCTCTCGCCAGCTCGCGGCCGGGCCGCGTCCGGCCTTCGTCATTTTCGAACTGCGCCGGGTCGCGGCGATCACCCGCGCCGCCGGCCGCCTGCTCGCCGAAGGTTTTGCCGAACTCGCGAATTTCGGCGTCACCGCCGTTCTGACCGGCATCGAAAAATCCTCCGGCGAATGGCAGGCGATCGCCGAATGGACCGGCGGACTTACCAATGTCCGCAACTTCCGCCTGCTCGACGACGGCATCGAATGGGCCGAGGACCAGATCATCTACCGCCATGGCGGATCGATCGAGGCCCACGATACGACCGAGCTTTCCGAACAGGCGCTGCTGGCGGGGCTGACGCCAAAAGAGCTCGCCGATCTGGCCGCCCTCGGCACCGTCAAAAACTATGCCGCCGGCACCACGATCATCTCTGCCAGCGAACCCGCGGTGTCGCTTTTCTTCCTGAGGAGCGGGGTGGTCCACGTCAAATTGCCCGGCGGCATCCGGCTCGCGACGCTGACCGCGGGAATGGCCTTTGGCGAAATGGCGCTGCTGGAAGCGCATCGCTCCGCCGACGTCGTGGCCGACAAGTCCGTCACCGCGCTCGAAGTGCCCTTGGCAGACTTCCAGCGTTTTCGCGAACAGCATCCGCGGATCGGCGAGCGCATCATGCGCAACCTCGCGCAACTGCTCGCCGACCGGCTGATCGTCGCCAACACCAAGGTCAGCCTGCTGACGGCGACCTGAGCGAAGTGCAGGATGGGTTGAGCCAACGGGTCGCGCGAATGCGCGCCCGATGACAGGCTCCGCGATACCCATCACCTCATTGCCTGCGATTGATGGGTTTCGCTTCGCTCTACCCATCCTACGACTTGGCCATTCTCGTCGACGGCTCGTGCTGGGCTTCCAGCCGGTTGGCATGGCGATGGATCAGACGCCATTCACCGTCCTCGCGTCGAAAGATATGCGTGACGCGGTTGGACCAGCCGGTGATGCCTTCGACACCGGCGACGCGCTGGTCCGAAAACGTTTCCAGGTCGGTGGTGTAGAACAGTTCTGGTGTGATCACGGTCGTGATGTTCTCGTGGCGGACCTTGCCGCCTTTGAACTGCTGTCCGGCCCAATCCCAGCGCTTTGAAACCGCCTCGTCGCCTTTTTCGTAGCCGCCCCAGCCATAAAAGCTGGTGGCGGCATCAGCGTGCGAATAAAGATGCTTGATCTCGGAGACGTCGCCATTGGCGACCTTCGCCATCGCGGCGTGCAACCGCGCGATGGCCGCATCGACGGAAGCCTTCAGATCAGCGTCGGCCATCACGCAAATCCCTCAAACCACTTCCGTCACCGGTTGCATGTCGATGGCAAACGTTTCCAGGAATTTTGAGGTCATGATGTAGAAGCCGACCGAGAGCTGCAGTTCGACCAACGCGGCAGGCGTCAATTTTCCCGCGATGGCGTTGAACGTCGCATCGGTCGGGCGGCGCAGTTTGACGATCTCATCGGTGAAGGCGAGCGCAGCGCGTTGCACTTCGTTGAAACAGGTCGCAGCCTGCCAGTTCTCCAGCGCGGCGTTCTGCTCGTCGGTGACGCCGACGCCCTTGCCGATGCGCTTGTGCGCGACGATCTCGTACGGCGCCTCGCACAGCATGCCGGTGCGCGTGATCGCGAGTTCGCGCACCACCGGATCGAGCTCGCCCCTGTTGCGGATCGCGCCGCCGAGCCGGCAATATTGCCGGAAATAATCCGGCGAGTGCGACATCATCCGGAAAATATTGGCGTTGCGGTTCTTGCCGAGGATTTCGCGCGTGCGGTCATCGGCTTTGGCGGGATCGCTGTACTCGATACGGGCCATGGTTCATCCCCCTGGTTTCAGGCTTGTTCTGGGCGGCCTTGTGGAATGGCGCTCGCTCGGACAGTAACCGGCGACTGGCAGCGGAGCAACTGCCTGCATCGCCTTGGGAATTCGCCCGGCAGCGGCGCGTGCCGCGCTGTTGCGACTCACAGATTCGGTCACGGGTGAGTCAAATTGCCGCCGCAATATAATTTGACTTTCGTAGCGTCGATTTTCGCCGAGTGGGGACTCATCAAAGCGAATACTCGACGTGGGGTGTTCCGAGTAAAAATCCTGGCCGTCGTCAGCGCTCCCCGCGCAACGCCGAGCCATGCCCAAGTCTAGGGAGATAGACATGAAGGAAGCCACTAAAAGGGCCGCCTCGGAAGCGCTTGCGCAAATGCTGGCGGTGACGGCGATGCTCGTCATCGCCGGCGTGATCTTCTACTGGCGGTGATGAAAGCCCATGCCGCGGTTGAGGAAAGCCAATGCAACGAAGCGATCCAGTGTTGGTTCAGCGTCTCTGGATCGCTTCGTTTCCACTTTTCCGGTGAGAAGCCGTACTCTCAAAACTCATTTCGACTTGCTGAAATAAGGGATCAGACGACCCGTAAAGCGCTCGAACCGCGCGGTGACCTTGTCGCCGATCGCGAGATCATGGTCTCCGTGCGCCATCATGCGAAAACCTTCCGACGTGTCGACCAGCACGATGTTGTAGGGCACATGCGCGCGCGTCTCCGGCGTGGCGGCGCGCAGCACCAATGAGGTCGCATAGATCGTTCCCTCGCCGCTGGCGCGGTGCTCGGCGAGTTCAGCCGAACCGCATACGGCGCAAAAGCCGCGGCGAAAATATTGCAGGCCGCCGCACGCCCTACAGGATTGATAGACGATCGCCGGTTCGCCCTTGGTCCAGTCCGCCAATGCTGCTTGCCGTCCGCTCATCGCACCCGCTCCAGGAACATGCTGACATGCGAGGACAGCACGCCGCCATCGCCATGCAGCAGCGCAATCGACGCATCGCGCACCTGGCGGTTACCGGCGCGGCCCGTCATCTGCAAATGGGTCTCCACCAGATGCGCCATCGCACCGCCGACGCCGCAATGGCCGTAGCTCAGCAGGCCGCCATGGGTGTTGAGCGGCATCGCTCCATCAGCATTGAAATATCCAGCGCGCACCCGCGCCGCCGCCTCGCCGCGCCCGGCAAGGCCGAGGTCTTCCAGCAGCATCGCCAGCGTAATGGTAAAGCTGTCATAGACCGCGGCATAGCGGACGTCCGATATCGCAACGCCTGAAGCGGCTTTTGCTTTCGCAATCGCAATCTCGGCGCCAAGTTCGCTTAGGTTTGGCGCCGCCGTGACGTGCTGATGGGTATGCGCCTGCGCGCAACCGCGCACCCGCACGCCGATGTCGCCGGTTCGCTCACGGCTGACGACAAAGGCCGCGCCGCCATCCGAGACCGGGCAGCAATCCAGCAATTTCAGCGGCAGCGCCACCGGCTTCGACTTCATCACGTCAGCAACGGTGATGGCTTCGTGAAACTGCGCGCCGGGATGGGTCAGCGCATGCCGCCGCATCAGCACCGCGAATTCGGCGAGGTCCTCTTGGGTGACGCCATATTCGTGCATGTATCGGGACGCGACGAGGCCGTAATAGGCCGGGATGGTCGGCCCGAGCGGCACTTCATAGTCGGGATGCCCGACCTGGGCGAGCGCGAGGATCGAGGCGTCGCGGCTCTGCCCGGTGAGCCGGTTTTCGCCGCCGACCACCAGCACATGCTTTGCCACGCCCACATCGACCAGGTGATGCGCCAGCATGGTCATCGCGAGCCCGGTCGCGCCGCCGACCTGCACGGCATGGGCGTACGACGGCCGGATTCCAAAATGCTCGGCGAACACGGTCGCCAGCATGATGTGCGGCGACACCGTGCTGTAGCCGCACAAAATGCCGTCGATCTCGGCGCGCTTCAGCCCGGCGTCGGCGATGGCAAGTTCGGCCGCCTGGCTCATCAGGTCGAGCGAGGACGAGCCTTCGTGCTTGCCGTAGGATGTCAGGCCTACGCCGGTGATGAAGCTCATCTGCCGTCCTCAATACGACTTCGGCAGGCCCAGCACCTTCTCGGCAATAAAACTGAGAATGAGCTGCGGGCTGATAGGCGCGATGCGCGGGATCAGGGATTCCCGCAGGTAACGTTCGACGTGGAATTCCTTGGCGTAGCCAAACCCGCCATGGGTCATCACGGCCTGCTCGCAGGCGTGAAACCCGGCTTCGGCCGCCAGATATTTTGCGGCATTGGCCGCGGGCCCGCACGGCAGGTCCTGATCATATTGCCAGCCCGCCGACAGCGTCATCAGCCAGGCGGCTTCCAGCTCCATCCAGTTTTTGGCGAGCGGATGCTGAATGCCCTGGTTCATGCCGATCGGCCGGTTGAACACGATGCGGCTCTTGGCATAGGCGGAGGCGCGCGCCAGCGCGACCTTGCCGAGCCCGACCGCTTCGGCTGCGATCAGGATGCGCTCGGGATTCATGCCATGCAGGATGTACTCAAAGCCGCGGCCCTCTTCCCCAAGCCTGTCCTCGATCGGAATCTCAAAATTCTCGAAAAACAATTCGTTGGAGTCGACCGGTTTGCGCCCCATCTTCTCGATCTCGTGCACCGCGACGCGTTGGCGATCGAAATCAGTGTAGAACAGGCTGAGCCCCTGGGTCGGCGTCTTGACCTCCTCCAGCGTGGTGGTGCGCGCCAGCAGCAAAATCTTGTTGGCGACCTGCGCGGTGGAGATCCAGACCTTCTGGCCGTTGACGATGTACTTGTCGCCCTTGCGCACCGCGCGGGTCTTCAGCTGCGTGGTGTTGAGGCCGGTATTGGGCTCGGTCACGGCAAAACAGGATTTGTCGGCGCCGGAAATGATCGGCGGCAGCATGCGGCGGCATTGTTCCGGCGTGCCGAACACGACGACCGGATTGAGCCCAAACACGTTCATGTGCACGGCTGACGCGCCCGACATGCCCGCGCCGGATTCGGAGATCGCCCGCATCATGATCGCGGCATCTGATATGCCGAGGCCCGAGCCGCCATATTCCTCGGGGATGCAGATACCGAGCCAGCCGGCATCGGCCAGCGCGCGGTGGAAATCGGCGGGGTAGCCGCCTTCCTTGTCCTTTTTCAACCAGTAGGCGTCGTCGAACCGCTCGCAGATCTTTGCCACTGCGTCGCGGATCGATTCCTGGTTGGCCGATAGTGCGAAATCCATAGGACTAATCCCGTTTGCCCGGCGCGGTTTTGGTGACGCCATCCTTCACCAGATCAGTGATTTCATCCGCGGAAAATCCAGCCTCGCGCAAAATCTCCTCGCCATGCTCGCTGAGGCGCGGCGCCAGCCGCTCGGGCCTTGCCGGCGTCTCGGACCAGGTGGCGGGCACGCGCATGCTGCGAATCTTGCCTTCGCTGGGATGATCGACCACCGGAAAGAAGTTCGTCGCGGTCAGATGCGGATCGGTCAGGATGCTCTCGAGATTGTGCATCGGCAGCGTCGGGATATCCGCCTTGTTGAGCAGGTCGGTCCATTCCGCCGTGGTGCGCTCCAGCATCATGCGCGCGAGTTCGGCATAGACCACGTCGATATTCTGCGCGCGCCCGGAAAAGGTCGCGAACTTCGGATTGGCCCGGAGGTCATCGCGGGCAGTCGCCTCGAAGAAACTGTTCCACTGCTTGTCGTTGTAGACGATCACGCAGATATAACCGTCGGACGTCTTGTAGGGCCTGCGATCCGGCGACAGATGCCGGGCGTAGCCGCCTCTGTCGAGCGGCGGCTCGTAGGTGAGACCGCCCATGTGGTCGCCCATCACAAAACTCGACATCGTCTCCAGCATCGGGATGTCGACGCGCTGGCCGTGTCCGCTACGCTCGCGATGCACGAGGCTGGCGAGGATCGCGCCGACCGCATGCGTTCCGACGATGCGGTCGACCAGCGCGTTCGGCACGTAGCGCGGCGTGCCGTCGCCGCCGATCGCCATCAGATGCGCGAGCCCCGAGCCGCCCTGGATCAGGTCGTCATAGGCGGGCTTTGCCGCATACGGCCCGTCCTGCCCAAAGCCGAACACGCCGGCATAGACCAGCCGCGGATTGAGTTTTGACACCACGTCATAGCCGAGTTGTAGCCGCGCCATTGCTTGCGGCCGCACATTGTAGATCAGCACGTCGGCCGATTTGATCAGCCGCAGCACGGCGTCGCGGCCGGCGGGCTTTTTGAGGTCGAGCGCGATGCTGCGCTTGCTGCGGTTGGTGTTGAGGAACACCGGCCCCATGCCGGGATGCCGGGTCGGCCCGATCAGCCGCGTCACGTCGCCTTCCAGCGTCTCGATCTTGATGACGTCGGCGCCGTAATCGCCGAGCATCTGGGTGGCATAGGGCCCCATCAGCACGGTGGTCATGTCGATGACCCTGACCCCCTCGAGCGGTCCCATGATGCCGTTTGCTCCCGAATATGCGGCGCGGCGGTTGCGCCGTCACGAGGCCACGTAACGTCAGGGCGCAGGCAAGATCAAGGGTGCCGGGCGTATGCAGCTATGCGCGTGGCTTAGAAGCAGTTGGGTGGCACTTAGCCGACCCCGTCCCTCACGGTCATCGTCCGCGAAAGCGGACGATCCAGTATTCCAGGGTGTCTCGATTCATATGAAAGCTCTGGAATACTGGATGCCCCGCCTTCGCGGGGCATGACGGTTTTTGACTACTTCATCGGCTCCAGCAGCGAGACATAGTTCGCGACCGCGGCGCCGCCCATGTTGAAGATGCCGCCGAGCTTTGCATTCTTGATCTGCATGCCCTCGGGCGCCTGGCCGAGAAGCTGCATCGCGGTCATCACGTGCATCGATACGCCGGTGGCGCCGATCGGATGGCCCTTGGCCTTCAGGCCGCCGGACGGATTGACCGGCAGCTTGCCGTCCTTCTGGGTCCAGCCCTCCTTGATCGCGCGGGCGCCCTGCCCGCGCGGCGTCAGGCCCATCGCTTCATATTCGATCAGTTCGGCGACCGTGAAGCAGTCATGGGTCTCGACGAACGACAGATCGGCAAGCTTTATGCCGGCCTTTTCCAGCGCCCGCTGCCAGGCCACGGTGCAGCCTTCGAACTGCAAAATGTCGCGCTTCGACATCGGCAGGAAATCCTGGGCGTGCGCGGTGGCCACAAAATTGACCGCCTTGCCCATGGTCTTCGCCGTTGCGGCATCGGTCAACACCAGCGCCGCCGCGCCGTCGGACACCAGCGAGCAATCGGTGCGCTTCAAGGGACCCGCGACGAACGGATTCTTCTCGCTCTCGGCGCGGCAGAACTCGTAGCCAAAATCCTTGCGCATCTGCGCATAGGGGTTGGCGACGCCGTTCTTGTGATTCTTGGCGGCGATCATGGCGAGCGCATCGGACTGGTCGCCATATTTCTGGAAATAGGATTGCGCGATCTTGCCGAACACGCCGGCAAAACCGCCGGGCGTGTCGCCATCCTCGGGCAGATAGGACGCCTTGAGCAGGTTCTTGCCGATCTCGGGACCCGGCGTGCGCGTCATCTGCTCGACGCCGACCACCAGCACGATCTTTGCAGCGCCGGACTCGATCGCCCGGATGCCCTGATGCACCGCCGCCGATCCGGTGGCGCAGGCGTTCTCTACCCGCGTGGCCGGTTTGAAGCGGAATTTCGGGTCGGCCTGCAGCACCAGCGACGCGGTAAAATCCTGCGCGGAAAAACCGCCATTGAAATGCCCGAGTACGATCTCGTCGACATCGCCGGCCGAAATGCCGGCATCCGCCAGCGCCTCATTGGCGACGCGGACCACCAGCCCCTCGACGGTCTCGGCATCGAACTTGCCAAACGGCGTGTGCGCCCATCCTACGATGCTGGCGGTCATGGTCATTCTCCTGCGCGTGCGAGATGCGGATCAGTTGACGAACTTACCACCCAATTCGTCCTCGATGTGAATCCGGATGATGTCGTCAAAATTCTTTTCTTCGGTGGTGAAGCCGAGTTTGACCGCCCGCCTGGCGTCGAAATTACGCGGCCAGCCGTCGACGATGCCCATGATGAAGGGATCCGGCTCGCGCTTGATCCGGGTGGCCACCTTGTCGCCGGCGACGCGCTTTAGCGCCGCGATCTGTTCGCCGACGGTGGCGGACAGGCCCGGCATCGTGAGGTTGCGGCGCGCGCCGGCAATGGAACTATCCATGGTCGCGGCGTGCAGCAGGAAGCCTACCGCCGAACGCGGCGTCGCATGCCAGTGACGGACGTCCTCCGATACCGGCAGCACCGCTTCCTTACCGGCCAAGGGTTCGCGCAGGATGTTGGAGAAGAAGCCGGAGGCCGCCTTGTTGGGCAGGCCAGGCCGGATGCAGACCGTCGGCAGCCGGATGCCGATACCGTCCATAAAGCCGCGGCGCGAATAGTCCGCCAGCAGCAGCTCGCCAATCGCTTTCTGGGTGCCGTAGCTGAGCAGCGGGGTGTGGAAGAACTCGTCGCCGATGGCGTCCGGGAACGGCGCGCCGAACACCGCGATCGAGGAGGTGAAGACAACGCGGGGCTTGTAGCCGCCGCCGACCAGCCTGACGGCGTCGAGCAGCATCCGGGTGCCGTCGAGGTTGATGCGATAGCCCTTGTCGAAATCGAGCTCGGCCTCGCCGGAGACGATCGCGGCGAGGTGAAAGATCACGTCGGGTCGGTCAGCGACCAGTTTTTCGGCGAAGCCCGCGACGGCAAAATCGCCGGCGACGATGTCGACCGGAAATCCCGCCTTGGCGGGCGTTGCCGGCGCCACCACGTCCTGCAGGGTCATGCGCTTGATATCGCGTGATCCGAGCCGCCCGTCGCGCAGCAGCCGCTCGACCAGTTTGCGGCCGACCATGCCGGCGGCGCCCAATACCAGAATATGCAAGACCCGACACTCCTTGTTGTTATTGTTGGCTTCAGACGCGGGGCCTCGCTTCTACTCCTTCACGGCTCCGGTCATCGCCGAAACGTAATGCTCGACGAAGAAGGCGTAAAGGATCACGAGCGGCAGCGACCCCGCCAGCGCGCCCGCCATCAGCGAGCCCCAGTGATAGACGTCGCCGTCGACGAACTCGTTGACGATCGCCACCGGCACCGTCTTGTTCTGGGTCGATTGCAGGAAGGTCAGCGCGTAGATGAACTCGTTCCAGCACAGCGTGAAGCAGAAGATGAACGCCGAAATCAGGCCGGGAATCGCCAGCGGCAACACGATCTTGATCAGGATCTGCCAGCGGCTGGCGCCATCGATCAGCGCGCATTCCTCCAGCTCGAACGGGATGGTCTTGAAATAGCCCATCAGAAGCCAGGTCGAGAATGGGATCAGGATGGTCGGGTAGGTCAGGATCAGCGCCAGCGGCGAGTCGAACAGGCCATACTGGTAGACGACGGTGGCCAGCGGAATGAACAGGATCGACGGCGGCACCAGGTAGGACAGGAAGATCAAGCCGCCGATCCAGTGCGCGCCGCGATAGCGCAGCCGCACGATCGCGTAGGCCGCCAGCACGCTGGCGAAGATCGACAGCACGGTGGCGCAGATCGCGACATACATCGTGTTCCACAGCCAGTGTGGATAATAGCTTTCGAACAGCAGCGCGTGGAAATGCTTGAGCGTCGGATTCCAGGTCCAGAACGGACTGAACTTGTCGAGATCGAGCAACTGATCGTCGGGTTTTATCGCCGTCAATCCCATCCAGTAGAACGGAAACAGCAGGATGAAAACGATGAGCGACAGCGGCAGATAAAGCGTCACGATCCGGCGCGGCAGCGACTCCAGGTAGCTCATGCCTTCGCTGTGATCGGCTCTCGCCACCGTCGGCGAGGTGCCCGACAACACCGCCTTGAGATCGACCGGCTTCTGGGTCGCAGGAAGATCAGTCATTGTTCTCTCCCTGCTGCCACTTGCGGCAGCGCGCGCGGGGCTTGCCCCGTTCGCGCCAAGAATAAAGCAGGACGCGGGGCTTGCCCCGTTCGCGCTAAAAATAAAGCAGCGCCGCGGAGATCAGTCATTATTCTCTCCCTGCTGCCACTTGCGGCGTTGCAGGCCGAACCAGGAGATCATGATCGCTCCGAGCAGGAACGGGATCATCGCGCTGGAGATCGCCGCGCCCTCGCCGAGCTGGCCGGCGATGATCGCCCGCTGGTACGACAGGGTCGCCATCAGATGCGTGGCGTTGACCGGTCCGCCGCGCGTCATCGCCCAGATCAACTGGAAGTCGGTAAAGGTGAACAGCACCGAGAACGTCATCACGACCGCGATGATCGGGGTCAGCAAGGGATAGGTGATGTAGCGGAACATCTCCCATTTGCTGGCGCCGTCAAGCGTCGCCGCCTCGTACAGCGAGGGCTGCACGGTCTGCAGGCCCGCCAGCAGCGTGATCGCGACGAAGGGAACGCCGCGCCAGATATTGGCGAACACCACGCAGATCCGCGCCCAGGTTGCATCGCCCAGGAAGTTGATGTTGTGGGTGATCAGGCCGAGATGCTTCAACGACCACGAAATGATCGAGAATTGCGCGTCGAAAATCCACCAGAACGCCAACGCCGACAACACGGTCGGCACGATGAAAGGGATCAGCACCAGTGCGCGCAACATGGCCTTGAACGGCATGTTCTCGTTCAACAGCAGCGCCAGATAAAGCCCGACCGCGAATTTGATCGCACTCGCAATGGTCGTGTACAAGATGGTGTTGGTCACCGAGAGCCAGAAGACCGAATCGCCCCACAGCCATTCGTAGTTCTCGGTCCCGATGAAACCGCCGGGCTGCCCGATTTTCGCATCCGTAAACGATATCCAGATGCCGAGTCCCAATGGATAGGCCAGGAAGAAGATCAGGAACGCCATCGCCGGCAGCATGAACCAGAAGCCGAGCCAGTTGCGATTGGTCTTGAGCTGATCCCACGCCGTGGCCTCGCGTATCTGCGGCCTGGCCGTCCGAGGTTGAAGTGCGATGTCAGCCATAGGCGATATCCCGGGTTAACGTGTCGATGGAGCGGGCGGCAATCGACCGCCCGCTCCATTTGGTCAGCGGTAAATCCGCTTCAATTGCCGTTCCGCGTCGGCGATGGAGCTCTTGGCATCCTTCGCTCCGGCGCAGTAGTTGGCGAACATGTCGACCACGATGAAGTCCGCGATTGCGGTCGCAGCCTTTTCGCCCGGCGTGCCAATGCCGGAAGCCGGCAGCGCGCGCTTGCTGGCCTGGGCGAACACCGCATTCTTCGGGTCGGCGGTCCAGACCGGGGCCGAATCATAGGCATTGAGCGTGTGGGTGAGATAGCCCCGCGCGCCGGACAGCCACTTCTCGAATTGATCCTTCTCGAGCATGAAGGCGATAAAGGCCTTTGCGGCGTTCGGGTATTTGGTGAAGTTGAACGCCAGGATCGGAACCGCAAGTTGCAGTTCGGTCGGGTGACCGACCGGGCCAACCGGCCACAATGCATGATAGGTGTCGTCGGCGAGATCCTTCATTTTCGGATCGTCTTTCTCGGCAACGTAGATCGAGATGCCGTTGGCGGTGCAGTAGAGTTCGCCCGACAGGAAGGCCTTGTTGTTGGAACCGTCATTCCACGACGCGCAGCCCGGGATGAAGCTGTCGGAGAGCGCCTTGCAGTATTCCAGCGCCTTCACGGTCTCCGGCGAATTGATGATGACCTTGTCGTCCTTGTCGACCGTGTAGGCGCCGTGCCCCCACAGCACCCAATGCAGCCAGCCATTGGCGTCGCCCGTGGCGTGTCCGAGCGCGAAGCCGGCCGGCGTGTTGTTCGCCTTCAGCGCCTTGCACATCGCGAGGAAGCCCGGGAAGTCGGTCGGGAATTCCTTGAAGCCCGCCTTCTCCATCGCGGTCTTGCGGTAGACCATGTAGCCGCCGATGGTAGCCACCGGAATGCCGAGCCACTTGTCGCCGAGCATGCAGGTCTTTTTCGCCGCGTCGGTCCAGCCGCCATATTTCTTGCCGAGATAGTCGGCGACGTCGTTCATCGGCAGCACTTTGGTCGGGAACAATTGCGGCAGCGTATGCAAGCCCCACGCCATATCAAGACCCGCGCCGGTATTGGCGGCGACGGAAGCCTTCGGCTGCACGTCCTCGAAGGACTCGCTGAACACGTTCATTTCGGTCCCGGTCGCCGACTTGAACGCGGCGACGATCGCGTTGAAGGCGTCATCTTCCGCCGGCACGAAGCGCTTCCAGCGCATCACCGTCAGCTTGGCGCCCGCCTCCGCCTTCCACGGCGCGGTCTGCGCCCAGGCTTTGGCGAAATTCAGTAGCGCCGGCCCCGTGAGCGTGCCGGCCGCGGTCAGCGCGGTGGCGCCCTGAAGAAGAGTACGGCGGGTAAAGTCGTGCATAGTCATCCTCCCTTTTGAAGTCGTTTTGCTCGTGTTTTTATGCGTTCAGTCGTTTTCCGGTGGACTCGTCGAACAGATGCACCAGCGACGGGTTCGGCTTCAGCCTGACCTTGTCGCCCGGGCTGAATTGATGGCGCTCGCGGAATACCGCGACCACCTGCTCGCCGCCGAGTTTTGCAAATACCTGGGTTTCCGAACCGGTCGGTTCGACCACCACGATCTCGGCCTCGGCGCCGTCGTCGGCAATCGTAAAATGCTCCGGCCGCACGCCATAGACCGCCGGGCGGCCGTCCGAATTGGCCGGCGCGGACGCCAGCGGCAGTTTGACCCCGTTCGGTCCTTCAAAACTGGCGCTGCCGTTGGCTTTCACCTTGCCTTTAAGGAAGTTCATCGCCGGCGAGCCGATAAAGCCGGCGACGAACTGGTTGTCGGGCCGGTCGTACAATTCGAGCGGCGTGCCGATCTGCTCGACGATGCCGTCATGCATCACCACGATCTTGTCGGCCATGGTCATGGCCTCGATCTGGTCGTGGGTGACGTAGACCGTCGTGGTCTTCAGCCGCTGATGCAATTCCTTGATTTCGGTGCGCATCGCGACGCGCAGTTTGGCGTCGAGGTTGGAGAGCGGCTCGTCGAACAGGAACACCTGCGGATCGCGCACGATGGCGCGGCCCATCGCGACGCGCTGGCGCTGGCCGCCGGACAATTGCCGGGGGTAGCGGTCGAGCAGCGGGCTCAAATCGAGGATCTCGGCGGCGCGCTTGACGCCACTGGCGATCTCGTCGGCCTTGGCGCCGCGCAGCTTCAGGGAGAACCCCATATTGTCGGCGACCGTCATATGCGGATAGAGCGCATAGTTCTGGAACACCATCGCGATGTCGCGCTCTTTGGGCTGGACGTTGTTGACCACCCGGTCGCCGATCGAAATGGTTCCCGAGGTGATGTTTTCCAGCCCCGCGAGCATCCGCAGCAGGGTCGACTTGCCACAGCCGGAGGGACCGACCAGGACGACAAAAGCGCCGTCCTCGATCGGGATCGACACGCCGTGCAAGACCTCAAAGCCACCAAACGATTTCCGCACGTCGCGAATCTGCACCGACGACATACTTCACCCCTCCCGAACCTGTTACCCGCGGTGAACCCCGCGGCCGACCTCTTGTTAACCCGGGGTCATATCAGACTTTTTCCGCCATGTCGTCGGATCAAAGTCGTATTGAATTACCCCCGCCGCCAACATTGCGATCAGGGCGGCGGCGTGCAAACATCATCCGCCACACGAACATTACGCACAAAAACAAGGCATGTGCGCTGCGGGAGAAACCATGAACAAGCCGCTCACCGGGACCACCCGACGAAAACTCCGTTCCAGCGAATGGTTCAACAACCCGCACAATCCCGGGATGACCGCGCTCTACCTCGAGCGTTACCTCAATTACGGCCTGACCCGGCATGAATTGCAGTCCGGCAAGCCGATTATCGGCATCGCGCAGACCGGCAACGACCTTTCGCCGTGCAACCGGCACCATCTCGAACTGGCGCACCGGGTCCGCGAGGGCATCCGCGCCGCCGGCGGCATTGCGATGGAATTCCCGATGCACCCGATCCAGGAGACCGGCAAGCGCCCGACCGCGGCGCTCGACCGCAATCTGGCCTATCTCGGGCTGGTCGAAATCTTGTTCGGCTATCCCCTGGACGGCGTGGTCCTGACCACGGGCTGCGACAAGACGACGCCCGCCTGCCTGATGGCGGCGGCGACCGTCAACATGCCGGCGATCGTGCTGTCGGGTGGCCCGATGCTGAACGGCTGGTTCAACGGCCAGCGCACCGGCTCCGGCACCGTGGTCTGGAAGGCGCGCGAACAGTTGGCGGCGGGTGAGATCGACTACGAGGAGTTCATGAATATCGTGGCCTCCTCGGCGCCCTCGGTCGGCCATTGCAACACCATGGGCACCGCCTCCACCATGAATTCGCTGGCCGAAGCGCTCGGCATGTCGCTGCCGGGCTGCGCGGCGATCCCCGCGCCCTATCGCGAGCGCGGGCAGATTGCGTATGAGACCGGCACCCGCATCGTCGGCATGGTCTGGGAAGATCTGAAGCCTTCCGACATCCTGACGCGGAAGGCATTCGAAAACTGCATCGTGGTCAATTCGGCGATCGGTGGTTCGACCAATGCGCCGATCCATATCAACGCGCTGGCCCGTCACATTGGCGTGGAACTGTCGATCGACGACTGGCAGAAGCACGGTCATGACGTTCCGCTGCTGGTGAACATGCAGCCCGCCGGCTTCTATCTCGGCGAGGAATATCACCGCGCCGGCGGCGTACCCGCCGTGGTGCGCGAACTGATGCAGCACAAGCGCATCCATGAGGACGCGCTCACCGTCAACGGCCACAGCATGGGCGACAATTGCCGCGAGGCGCCGAAGCCGGACAATGACGTGATCTGGAGCTACGACAAACCGCTGGTGAAGGACGCCGGCTTCCTGGTCTTGCGCGGCAATCTCTTCGATTCCGCGATCATGAAGACCAGCGTGATCTCAAAGGAGTTCCGTGACCGCTATCTGATCAACCCTGGGGATTTGAATGCGTTCGAGGGCCGCGCCATCGTGTTCGAGGGCCCGGAGGACTATCACCACCGGATCGAGGATCCCGCGCTCAATATCGACGAGCACTGCATCCTGTTCGTGCGCGGCACCGGCCCGATCGGCTATCCCGGCGGCGCCGAGGTCGTCAACATGCAGCCGCCGGCCGCACTGATCAAACGCGGGATCCTGTCGCTGCCCTGCATCGGCGACGGAAGGCAGTCCGGCACCTCGGGCTCGCCCTCGATCCTCAACGCCACGCCGGAAGCCGCCGCCGATGGCGGGCTGGCGATCCTGCAGACCGGCGACATGGTCCGCATCGACCTCAACAAGGGCAGCGCCAACATCCTGATTTCAGACGAGGAGCTGAAAAAGCGCCGCGCCGAGCTGAAGGCAAAAGGCGGCTTCCCCTACCCGGCCAACCAGACGCCGTGGCAGGAGCTCTATCGCTCGACCGTCGGCCAGCACGCCACCGGCGCCTGCATCGAATTCGCCACCCGCTATCGCGACATCGCCGGCAAGGTCGGCGTCGCCAGGGATAATCACTGAATAACCCACACCGTCATTGCGAGCGCAGCGAAGCAATCCAGAGCCACAAGCAAAGACTGGATTGCTTCGTCGCTTCGCTCCTCGACGTAAGAATCAAAGGAGAGAACATCATGTCCGACCGCCTGAAAGGCAAACGCGCATTCGTGACCGCTGCGGCGGTGGGTATCGGCCGCGCCTGCGCGCTGGCCTTTGCGCGCGAGGGCGCTCACGTCTTCGCCACCGACATCGACGAGCAGAAGCTCGCATTGCTGACCAAGGAGGGCATTGCCGAAGTGGCAAAGCTGGATGCGCGCGACAGCGCGGCCGTTGCCGCGATGGCCAAGCGCGCCGGCAAGACCGACATTTTGCTCAATGCCGCCGGTTTCGTGCATCACGGCACGGTGCTGGAATGCTCGGACGAGGACTGGGATTTTTCGTTCGACCTCAACGTCAAATCGCATCACCGCACCATCCGCGCGTTCCTGTCGGGCATGCTGGAAAACGGCGGCGGCTCGATCGTCAACATCTCCTCCGCCGCCGGCGTGTTCAAGGCCGCTCCGAACCGCTACGTCTACGGCGCCACCAAGGCCGCGGTCGCGGCATTGACCCGCGCGGTTGCCGCCGACTTCATAACGAAAGGCATCCGCTGCAACTGCATTTGCCCCGGCACCATCGAGACGCCGTCGATGCTCGACCGTGCCGCCGCCGCCGGTCCAAAGGGCCGCGAGATGTTCGTGTCCCGCCAGCCGATGGGCCGGCTCGGCACCGCGGATGAAATCGCCTCGCTGGCGGTCTATCTCGCCAGCGACGAGAGCTCGTTCACGACCGGCGTCGCCCACATCATCGATGGCGGCTGGACGCTGTAGTTCTTAACCTCGCCCCGCTCTTTGCGGGGAGAGGTCGGCGCACTCTTCGCGCCGGGTGAGGGGCGAGGCACGGCTCAAATTGCAGGCTCTGCATTTGCGGACCGGAGAGCCCCTCACCCCAACCCTCTCCTCGCAAGAGCGGGGCGAGGGAGCAGGTTTCCGCTGACGCAGAGTGGCGCGCTACTATTCCAACGGTTTGAAAGGATTCTCCCCATGAACAAGATCGATCTGAACGGTCGCTGCGCCGTGGTCACCGGCGGCGCGCAAGGCTTTGGGCGCGCGATCACCGAGCGTTTTGTCGCTTCCGGCGCCAAGGTCGCGATCTGGGATCACGACCAGCCGTTCGCGGAACGGACCGCGAAGGAAATCGGCGCCGGCGTCACCGCGTTCAAGGTCGACGTGTCGGATCTCGCCGCGGTCGAAAAAACCCGCGACGCGACGCTGAAGGCGCTCGGCAAGATCGACATCCTCGTCAACAATGCCGGCATTGCCGGAATCAACAAGACGGTGTGGGAGACCGACCTCGACGAATGGCGCAAGGTGCTACGCATCAATCTCGATGGGCCGTTCATCTGCTGCAAGGCGATCGTGCCTCAGATGGTCAAGCAAAACTACGGCCGCATCGTCAACATCGCCTCCATCGCCGGCAAGGAAGGCAACCCCAACGCCGCGCACTATTCGGCGTCCAAGGCCGGCCTGATCGCACTGACAAAATCGCTCGGCAAGGAGCTCGCTGGCCACGAGATCGCGGTCAACGCGGTCACGCCGGCCGCCGCAAAAACCGCGATCTTCGACCAGCTCACCCAGCAGCATATCGACTTCATGCTGTCGAAGATTCCAAAAGGCCGGTTCGTGCTGGTGGAAGAGCTCGCCGCCATGGTGGCATGGCTGGCTTCCGAGGATTGCGCGTTCTCGACCGGCGCGGTGTTCGATATATCCGGCGGTCGCGCCACCTACTGAGGCGAACGATGTGAGCGAGGATCCGATCATCCGGGAAGGCCGATGCCTGTGCGGCGCGGTGCGCTTCAAGGCCAAAGGCGAGCCGATCAACGTCCGCATCTGCCATTGCCGCAATTGCCAGAAGGCGATGGGATCGCCGTTCTATGCCCGCGCGCTGTATCCGCAGACCTCAATCGAGGTCGAAGGCGACACCGGCAGCTATCCGTCCACGCCGGCGCTCGGCCGGGTATTCTGCAAGGCCTGCGGCACGCGGTTATTTTCCTGGCGCGCCAACGGCACCGCGGCCGGCATCGCGCTCGCCGTGTTCGACGATCGCCACGCCTTTGCGCCGACCGAGCATGTCTGGGTCAGCGAAAAAATGAACTGGGTGAAGATCGACGACGGCCTGCCGCAATATGCAAAAGGCCCGCCTCCGGTTTGATCCGATCCGCGTCGCGAGGCCGCCGAAAGCCGACCGGTTATGCTCCGCTGAAGCTTTGTCGTTTGCGGCACCAAAGCGGACCTCAACGGGTCGGACGTTGGGTCTTACGGCTGCGCGTTTTCGCAACTTACTGCGACGCAAAAGATCAATCCCCTCCTTGTCGCGTGAGGCGTTATGACCTTTAATCGCGTCACGGTACTGGGGGGTATTCATGAACGGACGATCACTGTCGATGCGGACCGCGGCGGCTCTGACAGGGCTGATGCTATCAGCGCTCGCAGCGGACGCGGCCGATCTGAAAGTATTTACCTCGGTCGCGCTGACCAATGCGCTGAACGAGATTGCGCCGATCTTCGAGCAGAAGACCGGCAACAAGCTGACAATCAGTTATGACCTCGCCGCGGTTCAAAAGACGCGCATTATCGACGGCGAGCGGGCCGACGTGATAATCTTGACGCGGGCCATGATGGACGAGCTTGCCAAGCAGAACAAGCTGACTCCGGGCAACATCGTCAATATTGCGGGCACTCCGGTCGCCCTGGCGGCTCGCGCCGGCGCGCCGAAGCCGGATATCACGACGGCGGAGACCTTCAAGCAAACATTACTGTCGGCCAGGTCGATCTCCTATGCGGATCCGGCCAAGGGAGGCCTGAGCGGCGTAGTCGCCAGCCGCGCCATCGAGCGATTAGGCATCGCCGAGCAGATGAAGTCCAAGACGACGCTCGTGCCCGGTGCGCAGTCGCCGGACCTGGTGGCAAAAGGAGAGGTGGAGCTTGGCATCGCGCAGGCTTCGGAGATCGTGCCGATTGCAGGGACGCAACTGGTTGGACCGTTACCGGGCGAACTCGGCAGCATAACGCAGTTCAGCGGCGGCATTGGTGCAGAGTCCGCATCCGCGAACGCGTCGAAAGCCTTGATCGATTTCCTCGCGGGCCAGGAGGCCGGAGCGCACTTCAAGGCGAAGGGATTTGAGCCGGGAGGCTAGTTATTTGCGCTTCGAGGATTCCTCGCAAGCGAGGCATTCTATGCGCTCTAATTGCTGACTTACGCTTTTTTGACCCAACTGCGACATCGGGCGACACCCGATATTCCGCCGCTATCGGGGGACATCCCGTCAGGCGCTTAATAAATACGTGTGCTAGACAAGCCGCGTCATCCTCGAACCGGAATCCCCCGCTTGCCCGCCAACGACACGATCTACACGATATCGGTCTGGATACTGCCGCTGGTGATCGCCATCACCTTTCATGAGGCCGCCCACGGCTTTGTCGCCCATCATTTTGGCGACAACACCGCGTGGGAACGCGGCCGCGTCAGCTTCAATCCCTTAAAACACATCGACCCCTTCGGTACCCTGTTATTGCCGGCGATTCTGCTGTTTTCCCACTCGCCGTTCCTGTTCGGCTACGCCAAGCCGGTGCCGGTGAATTTTCGCGAGCTGCGTCATCCGCGAATCGACATGGTGTGGGTGGCGCTGGCCGGCCCCGCCACCAACATCGCGCTCGCCCTGGTCGCGGCGGCGGCATTTCACCTGCTGCCTTTTGCGCCCGACAGTTCGGCGCAATGGATCGCCGACAATCTGAAAAACGCGCTTGTTATCAATGTCGTGCTTGCCGTTTTCAACATGCTGCCAATTCCGCCGCTGGACGGCGGGCGCGTTGCGGTCGGGCTGTTGCCGAACGTGCTGGCGGTGCCGCTGTCGCGACTGGAACCCTTTGGCATGCTGATCCTGATCGGTTTTTTGATCCTGCTTCCGCTGGCAGGCCAGCAACTTGGTCTAAATCTTGATGTTATTTCGGCGATACTGCGAACGGTGACCGGCTATGTGATCCGGATACTTCTCCTGTTGACCGGCAACGCGTAGTGCTGCTTCACATCAGGCGAAACCAACTGAGGCCATTTTGATCAAAGCTGCCGATATGATGATCGCGCGCCGCGCCGACACCAAGGCCCGCGCCGATTTCGCCACCTGGAAGATGATGGCCAAGCTGAATGGCGCCTCCGCCCTGCCCGCCGAAGCCGAGACCTTCCTCGTCAGCTACAGGGAACTGCTCAAGCAAAATTCGGAGGCCGAGGCGAACGAGGCCACTATCCAGCTGATGTACAGGGCCTACTACGCCGAGATGGGCGGCCACGGCGCCGCGCCCGACGTTCGCTCGCAGACGACCGAGCCCACCACCGACAACGTCACCGCCTTCCGGCGTCCGGCGCCGCAGAAGGCAAAGCCCAAAACCGGGTCCACGACCGGATTCAGGGCTGGATTCAAGGCCGGCCCGGACGGCAAGCCAAAACTTCCCGTCGCGCTGATCTTCGCCTGCCTCGTCGTTGTCTATGTCGGGTTCCGCTATTACTGGCGCTGATCCCGGGACGACAACTCGCTTGCCACCGCGCGCCGGTGTCTCCGCCCATTCGGGTGACGATCGTTGCCGCATCGGGCAGCGTGTGCCGTTGCTAGGTCGCGACGGTAATTCGCAGGAATGTCGCGGGAATCGAGGTGGCGCCCTTGTTCGGGCTTTTGTTCTGGCTGTTGAATAGAGCTTCCAGTTCCTTTTGCAGATCATTCGCTCGGCCGTTCTTTTCGGCTGCTTCGAAGGCATTCATGGTTGGCCCATAATATTTTCTGAAAGCCTCGAGGAGCACAACGGGAGCCGCGGGGAAGTTGAAGGTATACGTGTCTCTAACAACGGATATCCCTGCTTTCGAAACTCCCGCTCGCTCAAACCGCTCCGTCACGCTATTCTCGATTCCCCAGGTCATCGGGCTGACAAAACCTTCCGGCGGTGGCGGCGAATAGGCGGCGCTGATTTTCAGGATTTGTGCCACCAATGTCGGATCGCCGGGGATCCAGTTTCCCATAATTATTCGTCCTCCCGGACGAGTCACGCGCACCATCTCTTTGGCGACATCAAAGGGCTTCGGCGCGAACATGGCGCCAAACATGCTGACGACGAGATCAAAAGTATGATCCTTCAGCTCATGCAGATTGGACGCGTCGCCTTCTTGAAACTTGCAGTTCGGGAGGTCCGCGTCCTTGGCCCGCTTGTTGCCGGCTTCAACGAGATTGGATGCGATATCGACGCCTAGCACGTCCGCTCCCAGCCGAGCTTCCGGCAACGCCGTCGTCCCGTCGCCGCACCCAAGATCAAGGAGCTTGAGGCCGTTCGTAATTCCCAGGCTCTTGGCGAACGCCTCTCCACTCTCCCGCATGCTGGCGGCAATGCGAGTAAAGTCGCCCTTTTCCCAAAGCGCCTTGTTTGGATTATTCAACGGAGCATCCTTCCCTGGTTGTCAAAGAGCCCGCTCGGTGGAACGGCTTCAGGTGATACTGTTGCGCCACGCCTTGCAGGCATCCTGCCGTCTCGAGTTGCCCGGCTTTTTTGGTTCACGACGACCGGTTTGCGACATTGTCAAGCGGACGTCTGCCGCAGCTCGCAGGATGCCTGACACCGCCGCGGAAGAATTTGCCGATGGCTTGATTTATCCTTAAGACTAACTTGCCTTTTTCTTGAGACACCCCTCGGGGGCTGAGGACTGCCGGTGACATTCGTGTTCGGCGACCACCTACTCGATATCGAACGGCGCGAACTGCGTCACGCCGGTGAACTGGTCGCGCTCGAACCACAGGTTTTCGACCTGCTCGTCCATCTCATCCGAAACCGCGGCCGGGTGGTCAGCAAGGATGAGCTGATCGACGCAGTTTGGAAGGGCCGACTCGTTTCCGATTCGACCGTGACCACGCGTCTCAACGCGGCGCGCAAGGCGATCGGCGACACCGGCGTGGCCCAGATTTTCATTCGCACCGTTCCCCGTCGGGGTGTGCGCTTTGTCGGCGAGGTGTGCGAGGATGGCATCCGGCAGGCTCCGGGCATGCCGAGGGCGGCCTTATCCGTCACGACGGCGCATGAGCCGCTCCCGCTACCCGATAAGCCATCGATCGCGGTCCTGCCCTTTGCCAACATGTCGGCTGAAGCGGGACAAGATTACCTCGCCGACGGAATCGTCGAGGCCATTACCTCGGCGCTCTCTTGTATCCGCTCCTTTTTCGTCATCGCACGCAGTTCCGCCTTCACTTACAGGGGGCGCACAATCGATGCGCGCGGCATCGGCAAGGAGTTGGGCGTTGCCTATCTGCTTGAGGGTAGCGTGCAAAAAGCGGGTAATCGCCTTCGCATCATCGTTCAGCTTATTGAGACCGAGGGAGGCGCCCACGTCTGGAGTTCGAGCTTTGACGGCGCCGTCGACGATTTTTTTGATTTCGAAGATCGAATAACGGAGCAGGTAGCAGGCGCTCTCCAACCTTCGATCCGCATAGCCGAGATCGAGCGGTCGCGACGAAAACGGCCGCAGGACCTGGGCAGTTACGACTACACCATCAGGGCGATGCCTCATGTCTGGGTGCTTGAGCGGGACGAAAGCGCCAAGGCACTCGTGCTACTCGAGAAAGCACTTTCAATTGATCCCCAATACCCTTTGGCCCTATCGCTCGCGGGTTGGTGCCATGCCCAGCGTTCGGTCTACAACTGGGCTGATGACATCGCGGAGAGTCAAGCAATGGCCCGGTCGCTGGCCGAGCGGGCTGCAGAAATGAGTGGCGACGATCCCGTTATTCTAGCCGTTCTCGGCGCAGTGCATACCTTTGTGCGCAACCATGGGACCGCGCGGGTTTTGCTTGAGCGCGCCGTTACGCTCGATCCCAATGCCGCATGGGCCTGGAGTCGCATCGGTTGGCTCGATAACTATGCCGATCAGCCTCAAAGGGCCATCGGTAATTTCGAGCGCGCTCTGCGCCTGAGCCCGATCGATCCAATGAATTTCAACAACTATGTTGGCCTGGGCTCGGCGCGTGAAGTGGCACAGGAATACGACAAGGCCGCGGCGTTCTATCGACGCGCCCTCGAGGAACGGCCGAACGCAGGTTGGATATATCGCAATTTGGCATCGTCCCTGTCGGGAGCCGGTCGAGCCGACGAGGCTAAACAAGCCTTTGCAGAGATGATGCGCAACTACGCTGACCTGACGGTTTCAAAATTCAAGCAGGCGATGGTGTTTTCTCCGGTCTCGCTGGACCGTATGGCGGAAAATCTTCGAAAGCTCGGGTTGCCCGACTGAATATAATCCGTTCATGTCCGCGTCCGGCACATTTCGGACCTCCGCTTCAGTCCTCCAGATGCCTGCTATTCGGGCAAACCGAGAAACGCTCGGCGGCAATCCGCATGACGGCCGCGCTACAAGCTGATCGCCACCATCCCGGCCGGCGGCGCGCCTTTGCCGCGCCTGCTCTCCCGAGCCGGGAGATTCTTGTTTAGACGCGTTTTCTTCACGCGAACCGGGTGTGCACCCCGGATCAAGTCCGAGGGCATGCTTCGCTCGAAAACGCTTTAGCCCTTCGGCTTCTGGAAGACCACCGGGACAACAAAACTCAGGCCTTCGTCCGCCTCCACCGCGGGCGGCGGTGGTACGGGGTCGGACTTGCGGATCATCTCCAGCGCTGCATCGTCATAGGCCTGCTCGCCGGAGCCTTCGATCACGTGCATCGACAATACGTGCCCCCTGCGGTCGATCACGAAGCCCACCCTGACGGTGACCGCCTTGGTGTTCTTGACCTCGGGATAGCGCTTGTGGAGGTTGAGATAGGCGCTGAGCTGGCCGCGCCACTTCTTGATCTGCTTCTGCGCGTCCTTGCCGATGCCCTGGTTGATCACCGTAGGATGCTCGTCGACCCGCGCGCCTTCGATCGACTGCCGGGCGGTGGCTTCCTGCGCCACCGATTCCTCCGACGCCTGGGTCTGCACCGCGGCGACCTTGGGATCGTCTTCCTTGGGCTTCTGGGACTCGGTGGTGGTCACTACCCGATCGGGATCTTCGGTTTCGGTCGGCGTGTCCTTGGGCAGGTCGGTTTCCTTGACCTCGGCCTTCTGCTCGGGAAGCGCCGGCGAAGCGACCGACGCATCGGCATCGGGCCCTACGGGAAGATCGGTATCCTCGGGGGTCGCAGACGTCAGCTCGATCCCGATATCGCCCTGCGCGCCCAGAAGTTCGTCGCCGGTGTCGCCCTGCAAATGCGCGAAAGCCAGCGCGCCGCAGCCCAGATGCAGCACGACCGCGGCCACGGCTGCCCAAATCCAAAGCTGCCGTGAAGGTTTTTGATCGATGTCGAGGTAGGACATCTGAACGCCGCCTAGGGTTTTTGAGCTGCGGGCGACGGCTGCCCATCGGCATTCGGAACGCCCTCGAGCGCTACCAGCTTGATCTTGGTGTAGCCGCCGGCGCGCAGGATTTCCAATACGTCCATCAATTCGCCATACGGCACCGCGCGATCGGAGCGCAGGAAAATATAGCTGTCCTTGTTCATATCCGGCATCGCGTCGAGCGAGCGAACCAGATCGACCCGCTTGACCTGGTTTTCGCCGATCGCCACCGCGAGGTCGGGCTTGATGGTGACGTAGGTCGGCTTGTCCGGCTTCTTCTGCGGGGTCGCGGTCGACGACGGCAGATCGACCGGAAGGTCGACGGTCGACAGCGGCGCCGCCACCATGAAGATGATCAGCAGAACCAGGATGACGTCGATGAACGGCGTGACGTTGATCTCGTGGGTTTCCGCGAAATCGTCGTCATCGTCGAGATCACTGCCGATCGAGATCGCCATCGCCTACTCCGCCGCGCGCGAACGCGCGCCCGAGGGTGCACTGACATGGGTGCGATCGAGATCGCGCGACAACAGCCGCGCCGCGGCTCCCGACGAACGGCTGACCAGTTCCATGTAGCCCTTGGTTACCCGCGCGAAGTGGTTGTAGATGATGACCGCCGGGATCGCGGCGACGAGGCCGATCGCGGTGGCGAGCAGCGCTTCGGCGATGCCGGGCGCGACCACGGCCAGATTGGTGGTCTGCGACTTCGAGATGCCGATAAAACTGTTCATGATGCCCCAGACGGTGCCGAACAGGCCGACGAACGGCGACGTCGCGCCGATGGTGGCCAGAAGCCCCATCCCGATCCGGATCCGGCGTCCTTCGGCGCGCACGATTTCGCCAAAGCTCGACGCCGCGCGCTCCTTGATGCCATCATCGCTGGAAATGCCCGCCGACAATCGCGCCTCGCTCATGGCGGCGGCCAGCAGCGCCGATAGCACGCTGTCCTTGGCGCCCAGCGCGAATTGGGCTTCCGCCAGCGACCGCGCGTCGCCGACCTTCTTCAGCGCCCTGCGCAGCTTGCCCTGCACGAACGACAGCTCGATCATCTTCGCGATGAAGACGGTCCAGGTCACCACCGAGGCAAAGGCGAGCCCGATCATGACCGCCTTGACGATGATGTCGGCCGATAGGAACATCGACCACGGCGACAGTTCATGCAGCGCCGCGACCGTCGATCTCAGCGCCTTGGCGTTGCTGCCCTCGATCGGTTGCGCGGCGGCATCGGAGGTCGGAGGCGCCGCGGCAGGCTGAGCGGCTGCCGGCGCGGGTTGCGCGGCCACGGACGGCGCGGGAGCTGCAGCGGACTGGGCGGGCGCGGCTGTAATCGGCGGCGAAGCCATCACAGGGGCCTGCGGCGCCATCGGCGCTGCCGCCACAGGCGCAGGCGTAACAGGTGCGGATTTAGGTTGCTGCGCCAGCAAGGGCGCCGCCTGCGACAACATGACCAACGCAAGCACGGCAGCACAGATCGTTCGGAACAATGTCGTCTTCATACTTCGGCCCAGTAGCGGAACAGATTGTGATAGATGCCGGTCAATTTGACCGTTTCAGGGTCATCGCGCCCGAGGCGCTCCACCAGAGCCTGGATCGCCGTGTCGAGGTCGAAGATCAGGCTGCGGGCATGGGCATCTCGTATCATGCTCTGCAACCAGAAAAAAGACGCAACCCGGGTCCCCCGCGTGACGGGGGTGACCATATGCAAACTAGACGCAGGATAAACTACGAGATCGCCGGCCGGCAGCTTGATTTCATGAGATCCGTAGAGGTCCTCGACCACCAGTTCGCCGCCATCGTATTCCGCCGGCTCGGATAAAAATAACGTGACCGACAGATCGGTCCGGATGCGCAGGCCGGTCAGGTGATCGCCGCGCACGGCGTTATCGACGTGAATGCCGAAATGATGGCTGTCGGCCGCCGCGTAGCGGTTGAACAGCGGCGGAAAGATCTGCAGCGGCACCGCCGCCGAGATGAACCGCGGATTGGCGGTCAGCGCCGAAATCACGCGGTTGCCGAGTTTGCGCGCGGTCTCGCTGTCCGGCGGCAACTGCTCGTTGCGCTTCACCAGCGCCGACTGCGCGCCTGCCGTCGAGCGGCCGTCTTCCCAGTCACAGCCGTCCATGATGCGGCGGAAGTCCGCCACATCGCTTTTGCTCAGCACATTGGGGACGCATATCAGCATCGCATTGCAATCAGAACCTCGCCGATATCTGCAACGCCGCCGTGCGGCCTGGCGCTTCCAGAACGAACGGCGTCGCGCTCTGATACAACGCGGTGTAATAGAGCTTGTTGAAGATGTTGTTGACGAACAGCTTCACCTTCCAGTGCTTGTCGATCTTGGCCTCGGCGAAGGTATCGAAGCGCCAGAAGCTCGGCAGCTGCGTACCCTGGTTCGCGGCCAGCAGGGTGCCGCCGTAAATCCTGGAACGATAGACCGCCTGGCCGCCGACCTCCCAGGTGTCGTCGATCTGATATTTGCTCAGCAGGCTGAACGACTGATGCGCGATGTTGGCCAGCGGCAGGCCGACGTTGGTCGAGTACATCGAGGTGTTTGCCGGCGGAACCAGCGACTTGGTCACCTCCGATTGCATCAGCACCAGGCCGCCGAACACGCTCCATTTGTCGGTGATCTTGCCGGCGGCTTCGAGGTCGATACCGCGGATCTGATAAGCTGCGCCGGCCGAGATCACCGGAACGGTCGTCGTGCCTACCGTCGTATTCACGGACTCGCGTGCATTGGTGACATTGGTCTGAAACAGCGCGCCGCTCACCAGCAAGTGGCGTTCGAACAGTTCCCACTTGTTGCCGAGTTCGATCGCGGTGTTCTTCTGCGGTCCGAAGATCTGGTTCGAACTGCCGTTGACGATGGGCGCGAGTCCGCCGTAGTTCGCGCTGGTACCATCAAACTCCGAGCCGACCGGATCGGATGAGGTCGCATAGGCGACGTAGACGCTGGTGATTGGCAGCGGCTTCAACGTAGCGCCCAGATTGAAGTTAGGCATTCCGAAGGTTGCTGCCTGGTTACCCCAGGTACTCACCGTCGCCCCCGAAGGGCCTATGTTGCCCCAACCGCTCGTCTTGATGCCGTAGTCGTCGTAGCGGATGCCAGCATTGAGGATGACCAGATCGCGGTAATTGGCGGAATCGATCAGATAGCCACTCGTCGTGTCGACCGCGATCTGCGTCGGCTTTCCAGTCAGGGCCGGCGGAGCAAATGACTCGAACGTATAGGCCGGATTGAACACGCTGGCGCCGACCGCCGACCCGCCGCCGTTGAAGGCACCAGTATTCCCTTCCGAGGCCTGCCCGAGATAGGTATCGATGCTGGATATTTCGCGAGAGACCTCGACGCCGGCCACCGCCGTGTGCTTCCAGTTCCAAGTGTCGAACTTGTAGGTTGCCTCGGTCTGGTTGTCGACGACGTCGGTCTGCTGACGGCGGCTTTGCGGGTTCGCGGTGAACGTGCCCGACATCGGGCCCTGCGTAATCGGCGATTCCGGAATCGTGCCGATGTAATTCAGTAGCGATCGCGAAGCCCGCACCTTGTCAGTGAGGGTTAGATCGGGCGTTACCTGCAGCTCGACATTGTTGGTTGCGATGTCCTGATGAACCGAGAAGAAGTCGCGGTTCACGATGCCGTAAAAGGTATCGCGATCGCTGCCACCGAAGCTCGGATAAGGACCGCCCGCGTTGGTGAGGAACGGGATGGTCTTGCCGGGCGTGAACGGGTTTGGCATCCCGGACCCTGCGGAGTTCGGCCGGAAATACGGCACACCGAAATCCGGCAATCCGTGGATGTCGGTGTGGACATAGTTCGAGTTGACCTTCACCCCATCGATCGGCTTCCAGGTCGTCGCCACGAACCCGCCGCCACGGTCGTCGGTTGCGTAGTTGCGACCTTCAATGTCGGATTTCTGGAACACGCCGCCGGCACGCACGGCAAATGTCGGACTGATCACCTGGTTGACGTCGAGCGTGACGCGCTCGCCCGGATTGGTGTCGATCGTCTCGTCCATGTTGTAGAAGGATTTTTCGGTGGTCGCCTGCTTGGTGACAATGTTGATCGCGCCGCCCGTGGTACCGCGGCCGGCGAACGACGAGCCGGGGCCGCGCAGGATCTCGATCTGCTCGGTGAAGAAGTTTTCGCGGACGCTGACGCCGGAATCGCGGATGCCGTCGATGAAGACGTCGTTGCGGGTGTCGAAGCCGCGGACAAAGAAGCGGTCGCCGAACGCGTTGCCGCCCTCGCCTGTTCCGAGCGTCACGCCGGCGGTGTTGAGCACCGCCTGCTTCAGCGAGGTGGCGTTTTCGTCGGCCAGCACTTCCTTGCTGAGAACCGTGACGGTCTTGGGCGTGTTCAGCAGCGGCTCGGGAAACTTGCTCGACGACTGCAGGTGATCGACCTTGTAGGGCGCGGCCGCATCCGCATAGGGGTTGCGGTCCGCGCTCAGGGTTCCGGCGTTCGGAAACGGCACCGGCGCAGCCTGGGTCGGTTGCGACCGGCGCACGGCGCGCCGCAGGGCGTTGCGGGCGCGGATCTGATCCGGCGTCGGCTTGGAAACGGTGGGGCGCGGACGGTTGACGGGGGCATCGACCGTCACCGGCGGGAGGTTCGACTCTTGCGCTTCCGCGCCCGAAAAAGATGCGACGGCCATCAGGCCTACGACGGCAGTGATCTTGCCGGCGTGGATTTCGGACTTTTCGCTGGCCGAGTTCACCGCTGCGTTCGAGCGCAGCGACCTCGGCGTCTTTGCCTTGTTCATTTCAATCGCCCCTTACCAAACTTCGATCTGCTCACGCGCGTCGTTTGCGATGAGCGCCCGAATGTTTTGGTTATCGAGCGATAAAAATCGGGTCAATGCGAATACGGCGACGGCGTGTTTGAATCTGTCCAGTTCAAAACGATTCTAAAATCACAGTTTGAAATCGTTCTAAATCGAAATTCGAGACGTTCTAAATTGCTGCGAGAAATACCGCAAAATCGGGCGTTTTTGCATTTTGCAGACAAGCATGCGTCAATCCGTGCTTGGCGGCTTCATCAGCGAAAACAGTTCGTCGATGCTCCGTTGCGCGATCTGCCGCACGCGATCGGTGTTCTCCATTCCGGCGATGTTGACGCCTTTCACCACGGCCCTGATCTCGTCGCGAAAGTCGGTGAGGAAGCGCAAGGGATCGCGCTGCTCGTTGGCGACGCGCGCGATCAGGCCGGTGATCAAGATCTGGCAAGCGATCATGCGTCCGTTCAATTCATCCATCATGGGCTCCGGCAGCTACTCGTTCGCGCCGTGATATGGACGACGTCGGCTCGGGTGACAACCGCGAGCCGGACTACTTGGCGGCGATATGGCCGGGCTCGGCAAAACTCTTGATGCGCTCCTTGATGTCGCGCAGCGTTTCGAGGCTGGTCTGGATCCTGTCCGTCGGAACATCCTGCAGCACATCTTCGGCAATGGAAGCGCGCAGACTATCGAGATCGTCGACCAGTTGACGCCCCGCTTTGGTGAGAAACAGCTTGTTGGCGCGGCGATCCCTGGGGTCGTGCCGGCGCTCCAAAAGCCCGTGTTCGACCAGGCGATCGAGCAGGCGCACCAGCGAGATCGGCTGTAATTCAAGCACATCCGCCAGGTCGACCTGCGACAGGCCTTCCTGTTCCCGCAACCGGAACAGCACGATCCATTGCGCGCGCGTGGTGCCGCGGCCCTTGGCGCGATGATCGATGTAGTTGCGCAGCAGCCGGGAACTTTCGACAAGCTGCGCAACCAGTTGGCGTTTCAAATCTTGAGACATCGGTTTTGCCGGGCTTTGACCGTCTCCAAACCTATCCAAATGTTTAGGATTCTCAAAGGATAGTGTGTTTACACATTAAGTGCACGCATATTATATCTGGTGTACCAGGAACTGCTTTGAAAGACCTCGCAATTTCGTTATTTTTGAACCGCCGAGCGGCCTCGGATAACTACGAGTTGTCATGAAAAAATCGCGCACGATAACCTGGGTTTTGCTGATCGCAGTCGTGGCCGGCGGCGGCTATTACGGTTGGAGCCGCTATCGCGCCGGTCAGGAGGCTCAGGCAGCCGTCAACGCCAAGCGCGCCGCGCCCGCCGTCCGGGTTTCCATCGCGCCGGTCGAGAAATCGGATTTTCCGGTCTACCTGACCGGGCTCGGCACGGTTCAGGGCTTTAACACCGTGCTGGTGCGAACCCGCGTCGACGGCCAGATCGACAAGATTGCCTTCAAGGAAGGCCAGATGGTCAACCAGGGGGACCTGCTGGTGGAGATCGATCCCCGGCCCTATCAGGCCGCGCTCGATCAGGCCAAGGCCAAGAAGGCCCAGGACGAGGCCAACCTCGCCAACGCCAATCTGGATCTGCAGCGCTATACAAAACTCGGCGAGTTCGCCACCAAGCAGCAGACCGATACCCAGCGCTCGACCGTTCAGCAGCTGACGGCGCAGATCGCGGCCGATGACGCGGCGATCTACAACGCCCAGACCCAGCTCGATTATACCCAGGTCAAGTCGCCGATCACCGGCGTCGCGGGCCTCCGCCAGGTCGACATCGGCAACATCGTCAACGCCTCGACCCAGACCGGCATCGTCACGGTCGCGCAGATCGAGCCGATCGCGGTGATCTTCACCGCGCCGGAAGAACAACTGCCCTACATCAACGAGGGCCAGGCCAGCGGCGATCTCAAGGTGATCGCGATCACCACCGACGGCAAGAAGCCGCTGGCGGAAGGCAAACTGGCGGTCGTCAACAACCAGGTCGACAGCACCAGCGGCACCATCCGCCTAAAGGGCGTGTTCGACAACAAGAATCACGCGCTGTGGCCGGGCCAGTCGGTGTCGACGCGGCTTCTGGTCAAGACGTTGAAAGACGCCACCGTGGTTCCCGACGACGCGATCCAGCACGGCACCAACGGCCTCTACGTCTATGCGGTCAATTCGGACAACAAGGCCGAGTTGCACAACGTAAAAGTCGGCCAGTCGATCGACGGACGTTCCGTGATCGATGAAGGCCTGTCGCCCGGACAGCAGGTCATCACCGCGGGCCAGTACAAGGTTTCGCCCGGCACCCTCGTCAGCACCGCGGTGGCAAGCACGGACCCGGCGCAATCCAAGGTCCGCCCCGAATGAGCGACGGGATTTCAGCACCTTTTATTCGCTACCCCATCGGCACATCGCTGATGATGGCCGGCATCCTGTTTGTCGGCCTTGTTGCCTATCCGCTGCTCCCCGTAGCGCCGCTGCCCCAGGTCGACTTCCCGACCATCCAGATCACCGCGACTTTGCCGGGCGGCAGCCCGGAAACCATGGCCTCCTCGGTGGCGCAACCGCTGGAGCGGCAGTTCGCGCAGATCCCCGGCATCGCCCAGATGACCTCGACGAGCTATCTGGGAACCGCGGCCGTCACGATTCAATTTGACCTCAACCGTAGCATCGACGGCGCCGCCAACGACGTGCAGGGCGCGATCAACGCCGCCAGCGGCCAGTTGCCGAAAAACCTTCCCTCGCCGCCGACCTATCGCAAGGTCAACCCGGCGGATTCGCCGATCCTGTTGCTGTCGGCGACGTCGGACTCGCTGCCTCTGACCACCGTCAGTGACGCGGTCGACGCCCAGCTCGCCCAGCAGATCAGCCAGATTTCCGGCGTCGCCCAGGTCACGATCGGCGGCCAGCAAAAACCGTCGATCCGGGTCCAGGTCGATCCCGCAAAGCTTGTCGCCAAGGGCCTGTCGCTGGAGGATGTGCGCAGCCAGATCGCGATCACCACGGTCGACAGCCCGAAGGGCAATATCGACGGCGATACCAAGGCCTACACCATCTACGCCAACGACCAGTTGCTGGATTCCAAGGACTGGAACGACGTTATCGTGGCCTACCGCAACGGCGGGCCACTGCGGATTCGCGACATCGGCAAGGCGGTCACCGGACCGGAAGACGCCAAGCAGGCGGCCTGGGCCAACGGCGCGCGCGGCGTATTCCTGGTGGTCTACAAGCAGCCCGGCGCCAACGTCATCGACACCGTCGACAAGATCAAGTCGCTGCTGCCGCGGCTGGTGGCCGCGATCCCGCCGGCGATCAAGATCGGCATCATCAGCGACCGCACCCAGACCATCCGCGCCGCGGTCGAGGACGTCCAGTTCACGCTGCTCTTGACCATCGCGCTGGTGGTGATGGTGATCTTCGTCTTCCTGCGCAGTTTCTGGGCGACCGTGATTCCGACCGTCACCGTGCCGCTGGCGCTGCTCGGCGCCTGCGCGCTGATGTGGATATTCGGCTACACGCTCGACAATCTTTCGCTGATGGCGCTGACCATCGCCGTCGGCTTCGTGGTCGACGACGCCATCGTGATGCTGGAAAACATCACGCGCTATATCGAGGAAGGCGAGAAACCGCTGGCGGCGGCCTTCAAGGGCTCCAGCGAAATCGGCTTCACCATCATGTCGATCTCGATTTCGCTGGTCGCGGTGCTGATCCCGCTGCTGCTGATGGGCGGCATCATCGGCCGCCTGTTCCGCGAATTCGCGGTGACGCTGACCATGACGATTTTCGTCTCGATGGTGGTGTCGCTGACGCTGACGCCGATGATGGCCTCGCGCTTCCTGCGCGCGCATGGCGAAACCCAGCACGGCAAGTTCTACGACTGGAGCGAGCGCGCCTTCGACGCCCTGCTGCGCTCCTATGAGCGCGGCCTCGACCTCGCGATGCGCTGGCGGCTGACGACGCTGACGATCTTCTTCGCCACGCTGGCGCTGTCGGTCTATCTGTTCGTGGTCATTCCCAAGGGCTTCTTCCCGCAGCAGGACGTCGGCCTGATCACCGCGACGTCGGAAGCCTCGCAGGACATCTCGTTCGCGGCCATGAAGGACCGTCAGGAGGCGCTCGGCAAGATCGTGATGGCCGATCCCGATGTCGCCACCGTGGCGATGGCGATCGGCGGTAGCGGCAGGGCCGGCAATAACGGCAATTTGTTCATCACCCTGAAGCCGCGCAACGAACGCGAGGCGAGCGCGCAGCAGATCATCGCCCGGCTGCGTCCGAAACTCGAAAAGGTCGAGGGCGCCCGGCTGTTCATGCAGGCCGCGCAGGACGTCCGCCTCGGCGGCCGCCCGACCCGCACGCAGTTCGAATTCACCCTGCAGGACGCCAATCTCGACGAGTTGAACGAGTGGGCGCCAAAAATCCTGTCGAAGATGCAGACCCTGCCCCAGTTGCGCGACGTCGCGACCGACCAGCAGAGTAAGGGCACCACGTTGCAGCTCAAGATCAACCGCGATACCGCCTCGCGTTACGGTATCACGCCGCAATTGATCGACGACACGCTGTATGACGCGTTCGGCCAGCGCCAGGTCACGCAGTACTTCACCCAGCTCAACAGCTACCACGTCATCCTGGAAATCCTGCCGGAGTTGCAGGGCAGCCTCGACACCCTGAACAAGCTCTATGTGAAGTCGCCGACCACGGGCGACCAGGTGCCGCTGGCGACGTTCGCGACCTGGACCAGCGTGCCGGTCCGCTCGCTCTCGATCAGCCACCAGGGCCAGTTCCCGGCCATCACCATCAGCTTCAACCTCGCCCAGGGCGTTGCGCTTGGACAGGCCACCGACGCCGTGCAAAAGGCGATGGTGGAACTCGGCGCGCCCGCGACATTGAACTCGAGCTTCCAGGGCACCGCCCAGGCGTTCCAGCAATCGCTCGGGACCGTGCCGCTGCTGATCATGGCGGCGCTGGTCGTGGTCTACCTGATCCTCGGCATTCTCTATGAAAGCTACATCCACCCGCTGACGATCCTGTCGACGCTGCCCTCGGCCGGCGTCGGCGCGCTCGCGATCCTGATGGCGTTCGGCTACGACTTCAGCCTGATCGCGCTGATCGGCATCATCCTGCTGATCGGCATCGTCAAGAAGAACGGCATCATGATGGTCGACTTCGCGATCTCGGCGGAGCGCGACGAGCATCTGTCGCCCGAAGAATCGATCCGCAAGGCCGCGCTGCTGCGCTTCCGCCCGATCATGATGACGACGATGGCGGCGATGCTCGGCGGCGTGCCGCTGATGCTCGGCACCGGCACCGGTTCGGAAATCCGCCAGCCGCTCGGCTATGCGATGGTCGGCGGCCTGATCGTCAGCCAGGCGCTGACGCTGTTCACGACGCCGGTGGTCTATCTCTACCTCGACAGGCTGTCGAACGCCTTCGCGAGCTGGGGCCGTTCGCCGAACGCCGATCAGGATCGGCATGGCGACGCGCACGGCACCATCAAGGAAGCCGCCGAATAATCCGCGCCGGCCCCGCTTCCGCGACGTACGACAAGATAAAATAGGAAGCGGCGAATGGCGAATAGCGAGTGGAGCAATCTACCCGTCCGTCCTTGTTCGCCACTCGCCATTCGCTATTCGCCCCTCCCTACTGCCGCGCCATCTCGGCGTTGCCGATGCCATCGCCGTCGAGCTTCTGGTCGTTCTGCATCGCGACCGTCACCCGCAGCAATCGCCCGGTGAATTCGAACGGCGCGGCGTAATGTGACACCGGGCTGCCGCGATCACGGCCGATGTCGAGGCCGGACCACGAGATCAGGGTGTTGAACGCGAGTTGCGTCTTTAGGCTTCCCGCGGGCTCGCCGTCGATGGTCAGCGTATAGGCGCTGAAGCCGGTACGCGCGCCCTTGGCCGGCGCGGCGTCGCGCACCAGTCGCTCGACCTTGACACCAAGCCGGTGCGCGCCTGCCGGCACCTTGCGGTCGGACGTGACGATCTCGTGGCCGCCGCCGATATTGAGGTCGTGAACCAGAAATCCATCCTTGATGTAGAGGCTGTAGCCCGAGGTGGCGTCGCCATGTGAAATCAAAACGCCCTCGGCGCCCGCCGCATCGATCTCGACATGCGCCTCGATGACGTAGTTGCGGCTGCGCACATCCGGCGCGACGTCGGTCGGCACATGCCCCATGCCGGCGTGAAAGGTAAAATTGCTGCGCGCGCCCTGAAAACGCGCGGCGTTCTCGGCAAAGCGCGGCCCGAAACGGTCGTCGAGCGGCAGTACGTTGTGCTTCTCCGCCTCGCTCCACCAGATTTTTATCAGTTCCGCCAGCCGCTCCGGCTCGCGCGCCGCGAGGTCGTCAGTTTCGGAAAAATCCTGGTCGAGGTGGAACAGCTCCCATTTGTCGTTTTCGAACGGCGTGCCCGGCGGATGATAGGACACCGCCTTCCAGCCGCCGTGCCAGAGCCCGCGATGGCCGAACATCTCGAAATATTGCGGCGAGGTTTTTGAGGGTGCGGCGGCATCCTCGATCGAGCGTACAAAACTTTCGCCCTCGATCGGCATTTGCGGAAGGCCTGCGATCTCCCCGGGAGATTCGATGCCGATCAGTTCGAGCAGCGTCGGCACGAGGTCGCTGGCATGCACGAATTGGTGACGCATCTCGCCTTTGGCCGAAATCCGCTTCGGCCAATGCATCACAAAGGGATCGCGGATGCCGCCGCCATGGGTATTTTGCTTGTAGCGGCGCAGCGGCGTATTCGACGCCATCGCCCAGCCATGCGGGAAATTGGTGTGCGAGTCGGGCCCGCCGATATCGTCGATCCGGCGCAGCTTTTCCGCGATCGGCTCCGGCCTGAAATTATACGGCCCCATCGCATTGACGAAACCGAGCGGGCCGCCCTCCTGGCTCGCGCCATTGTCCGACAACACCAGGATCAGCGTGTTGTCGGCAATGCCGGCGGTCTCCAGAAAGCCGACCAGCCGCGCCAGATGGCGGTCGGCGTGGTCGAGCATGCCGGCGAACGCCGCCTGCAAACGCGTAAACACCCGCTTCTCGTCGGCCGAATGTTCGTCCCAGGCCTTCACGCCGTCATTGCGTGGCGGCATTCTTGTCTCCGCCGGCACCAGGCCCATCGCCTTCTGCCGCGCCAGCCGCTGCTCGCGCTCGACATCCCAGCCATGGGCAAAGATGGTGTCATACGGCTTGATAATGTCGTCGGGCGCCTGATGCGGCGCGTGGCAGGCGCCGAGCGCGACCCAGGTCAGCCAGGGCAGATCGGGCCGGTCGGCCGCGTGATCGGCGATGAAGCGGATCGCCTGATCGATCAGGTCCGAAGTCAGATGATAGCCGTCGGCATAGCTGCCGGGCGGATCGATATGGGTGTTGTCGGCGACGAGTTCGGGCGCGTACTGGTCGGTCTCGGCGTCGAGGAAGCCGTAAAACCGGTCAAAACCGCGGCCGAGCGGCCAGCCGTCGAACGGCCCGGTCGCGCCGCTTTCGGTCAACGGCGTCACGTGCCACTTGCCGATCATGTAATTGCGATAGGCATGCGCGCGCAGCATTTCCGCCAGCGTGCCCGCCTGCCGCGAAATCTTGCCGCGATAGCCGGGATAGCCGCTGTCGAAATTGGCGAGGCAGCCGACGCCGACCGAATGATGATTGCGGCCGGTCAACAGCGCCCCCCGCGTGGTCGAGCACATCGCGGTGGTATGAAAACTGCTGTAGCGCAGGCCCTGGCTCGCGAGCCTGTCGATGGTGGGCGTCCTGATCGGCGAGCCGTAGCAGCCGAAATCGGAAAAACCGACGTCGTCGAATAGCACGACCAGGATGTTCGGCGCGCCGGCTGGCGGCTTCGGCGCCGGCGGCCACCACGGTTTCGAGCCCGCCACGGTCTTGTCGATCTTGCCGCCGAACGGCGTGTCGCTGCCAGCACTCATACCCTGCATTTCCCTCGTGTTGCGGCCGTTGGTTCAGCCGCGGGTTGCTTGTTCTGCTGCAAGTTGGGTATCACGGCGCGCGAGGCGACGTCACGACTTCCGATGTCATTTTCGGGCAAGGTCCGGCGGGTTAGCGCTAGCGTAACCCGCCGCGCCGGATAACGGAGCGTGGTGGATTACGCGGAGCCTGTCATCGGGCCGCGCTTCGCGCGGACCCGTTGGCTGATCCCCCCTACGCACCGCATTTTACCCCGTGCCCAGATAAACCTTCTGCACCTGCGGGTCGTTGGCGAGCGCCTGCGCGGTACCGGACAATACGCTCTTGCCGACCTGCAGCACGGTGGCGAAATCGGAGACTTCCAACGCCAGTTCGATCGATTGCTCGGCGAGCAGGATGGTCAGGCCTTCGCGGTGCAGGCGCCCAAAAGTCTCATACATCGATTCCACCACGGCCGGCGCGAGGCCGAGCGACGGCTCGTCGAGCATCAGGAGTTTCGGGTCGCTCATCAGCGCGCGGCCGACCGCCAGCATCTGCCGCTCGCCGCCGGACATGGTGCCGGCCCGCTGGCTGCGCCGCTCGGCCAACTTCGGAAAGATCTCGTAGACCCGCTCGAGCAGGCTCCTGGTGCGTGCCTTGTCGCGCAAAGGGGTAGCGCCGAGCAACAGATTGTTCTCGACGCTTTGCTGCACGAACAGCCGCCAGCCTTCCGGCGACAGCGCCAGCCCCTTGCGCACGATGGCGAACGCCGGCATCCCGCCGATCGCCTCGCCGCGAAACTGGATCGAGCCGGAATGCACGGCAATGAGACCCGCGATCGCGTTCAGCGTCGTGGTCTTGCCGCCGCCATTGGAGCCGAGCAGCGCCACCACGCTGCCCTCGGGCACGTCGAGCGACACGTCGGAGACGCCGATCAGGTCGCCGTAATGCACTTCGAGGTTTTTGATCGCGAGCAGCGGCGCGGTCACGGTCTGGCTCCGCTCTCGGACGCATCGCTCGGCAGGCCCATCAACTCGACCGGGGTATGGCCGGCGGCGGCCTTCGCGGCGCGCTTGCCCAGATAGGCCTCGATCACGGCCGGGTTGCCGGTGACCTCGCGCGGGCTGCCGCGCGCGATCTCGCGGCCCTGGTGGAACACCACCACCCGCGTCGCCAGCGACATGATGACTTCCATGATGTGCTCGACGATCACCAGCGTGATGCCGGAACGATGGATGTCGCGCACCAGATCAATGGCGAGTTTTACCTCGCTTTGGGTGAGCCCCGCCATTGCTTCGTCGAGCAACAAAACCCTTGGTTCGGTAGCGAGCGCGCGCGCGATCTCGAGCCGCTTGCGGCCGGGCGTTCCCAGCGAGCGCGCCGGCGCGTCGGCGAGCCTGCTCATGCCGACGCGCTCCAGCACCGCGCGGGCTTTTGATTCCGCCTCATGGCGATGGGAGGTGCGCAGGAACGCGCCGATCATCACGTTCTCCAGCACCGACATGCCTTCAAAGGTCTGCGGCACCTGGAAGGTGCGCGCCAGCCCGAGCTGCGCTCTCTCCTCCGGCGTCTGGTTCGCAATGTCGTGGCCTTCAAAAAACACCTTGCCGGAGGTCGATTGCAGATCGCCGGTCAGGCAATTGAAGAAGGTCGACTTGCCGGCGCCGTTCGGCCCGATCAGGCCGAGAATGTCGCCCTGCTCCAGCGTCACCGACGCGGCATCGACGGCTTTAAAGCTGCCGAAGGCTTTTGTGATGGCCCGCGCTTCAAGGAGCATGGGAGGCTCCCGCCGCGGTCGAAATGTCCGGCGCCTTGTGGCGTTTCGCCCACAGCCGCTTGATGAGCGTAAGGATGCCGCCGGGCTGGAAGCGCGCGATCAGCACGATGATGGCGCCATAGACGATGAAGGTGAGACCCGCGCCGTTGCCGCCGAGCAGGTTGTTGGAAATTTCCTCCAGCGGCACCAGGATCGCCGCGCCGACCAGCGGACCGAACAGCAGGCCGGCGCCGCCGAGCGCCGCCATGATCAGCATTTTCACCGAGATCAGGATGCCAAGCCCGGATTCCGGATCGACGAAGCCGAACATGGTCGCATAGAGCGTGCCGGCGACGCTGGTCAGCCCAGCGCTCAGCATGAAGGCATAGAGCTTGACCCGGCTGGCCGGCGCGCCCAGCGAGCGCGCCGCGCGCTCGGAATCGCGGATCGCGCGCAGATAAAATCCCATCCGGCTGTCGGCCATCCACCAGGTGATGCCGAGCGTGATCACCAGCACCGTCAGGAACAGGTAATAATATGGCAGCGCCGAAATGAAGGAGAGGTCGAACACATTGCGCGGCACGGTCGGCCCCGACAGCCCGACGCCGGCGCCGAGATAATCGGTGTTGCTGACGATCAGCCGCACCAGCTCCGCGACCGCAATCGTCGCCATGGAAAAATAATGTCCGGACAGCCGCAAGGTCGGCACGCCGATCACGGCCGCAATCGCGACGCTGGCCGCGATGCCGACGGGAATCCCGACCAGCGGCGACAGGGCAAAATGCGCGTACGCTCCCATCGCGGCATAGGCGCCGCAGCCGAAGAACACGACGTGGCCGACCGAGACCTGGCCGGCATAACCGCCGACGATGTTCCAGGCCGAGGCTGCGATGGCGTAAAGCAATATCAGCGCGCCGAGCCGCTGCAGGAACGGCGTCGAGAACAGCAGCGGATAGGCAATCACCAGTGCCAGCGCCACCGACGGCCATAGCCAGCGCGGCATCGTGCGCATCAGGATTTCCCCATCAGACCTTGCGGCCTGAACCAGAGGAAGCCGAGGAACAGCGCGTAGACGACGATGTCCTTGTAAACCGCGCCGATCCAGTAAGCCGACAGCGATTCGATCACGCCGATCAGAAGTCCCGCGACCAGCGCGCCGGGTACGCTGCCAAAACCGCCGAGCGATACCGTGACGAAGGCGATCAGCCCCAGGGTCTCGCCGACCGTCGGCACCACGTAGAAGAAGGTCGCGATCAAGGCGCCGGCTATGCCGGTGACACCGGCCGCGATCGCCCAGGCGATGGCCTGCATCGTATCAGGGCGGATCCCCATCAATTGCGCCGCCGCGGAGTCTTCCGATACCGCCAGCATCCTGGAGCCGAGCGCGGTGCGGGTCAGCAGGAAATGCAGTCCGCCGGTGACGATCAGCGCGACGACGCCGGCGAGCAGCCGGGACGCCTCGATCCGGATGCCGAACACGTCAAACGTGCCGCCGACCAGGTTTTCCGGCAGCGACAGGAAGTTGGCGCCGAAATACCAGAACGCGGCGTAGCGCAGCAACAGCGCGAGCCCGAACGTGCCGAGGATCTGGGCCAGCATCGGGCCCTTCATGATGCTGCGGATCAAGCCGAAATAGACGATGACGCCGAGCGTCGCCAGCACCAGCGCCGCGGCCGGCGCGCCGGCCAGCGGGCCGCCGCCGAACAGCTTCCAGACCACGAAGGCCACGTACATCGCCAGCATGACGAAATCGCCATGCGCGAAATTGACGATGTTCATCATGCCCCAGATCAAGGTGAGGCCGGAGGAAAACAGCGCATAGACCGCGCCCAGCAACAGTCCGCCGACGATGACCTGGACTAGAATCGAAGACATGAAGCCTTAGCGTCTCTTCTGCCGTAACGTCGGCGGTCGACCGCCAATGTCACCCGATCTTTCACACCAGTAAAAAGGGCGGAGAAAATCTCCCCGCCCTGTCCTGCGCGCCTACCAGCCCTTGAAGGGCAACACCGGCGCCTTCTGGGCGGTGGCCTTCGGCCAGACGCTGACGTAGTTCTCGCCGTCCTGAAGCTGGATCATGACGCCGGAGGCGAGCGTGTTCTGCCCCTTGTCGTCGAACTTGATGCCCTTGTAGCCGATCATCAACTGGTCGGGCTTGAGGTCGGTGGCCTTCAACGCCGCCTGGATCTTGGCCGGGTCGGTCGAGCCGGCCTTGTCGATCGCATCGCACAGCACCAGGAAGCCCGTCATTTCGCGCGCGGCGGTGTCGTCCATGTCGTCGCCGCTCTTCTTCTTGTAGAGATCGGCAATGATGGCGGTCGCGGAGCCGGGAGGGCCGAGATTCCAGGACGAGCGGTTGAACACGCCTTGCGTGATCTTGCCGACCGCCTTGATGAAGCCCGGATCGGAATAGCCGGAATCGTCGGCGATGATCATCGGCGGCTTGTAATCGAGCGCCTGCATGGTCTTCGAATACAGGATCGCGTCCGAGGTGTAGGCGATCATGATGACGACGTCGGGCTTCTTCTCCTTGAGCTGGAGCACCTGGCTCTGCACGTCGGTGGCGTTCGGCGCATAGGAGATGTCCTGCGCGATGGTCACGCCCTTTTCCTTGAAGGCGCTGGCGATGACGCTCGAGACCGAGGTGCCGTATTCGGTGTTGTCATGCACCACCGCGATGTTGTCGGTCTTGACGCCCTGCGACTTCATGTCGGTGAGAAAGTCGTAATAGAACTTGGCGAAGTCGGACGCGACCGGCGTGGTGCGGAAGAACCACTTGAAACCGCGCTCGGTGAGATTGGCCGCCACCGACTCGCCGTTGACGAAGGGAATGCCGTATTTCTCGGCGATCGCGCTTGTGGTCAGCGTGACGCCGGACTGATAGGCGCCGGTGAGCGCGACCACCTTCTCTTCGGTGATCAGCCGCAGCGCCTGGTTCTGTCCGGTGGCGGGGCTGCCCTGGTTGTCGGCGAACACCACCTCGACCTTGGCGCCGCCGAGGCCGGCGAGCCCCGCGTTCTTCGCCAGCGGGAAATCGCCGAGTTCGGGATGGGCGTTGTTGATGATGTCCATCGCGGTCTCGATCGCCGCCTTGGCATGGACGCCGGCACTCGCCGCGCCGCCGCTCAGCGGAAAGATCGCGCCGATCTTGACGGTCTTGTCCTGCGCGGACGCAGCCCCCGCCAGCAAAACCGAAACCGAGGCCGCACATACCAGCCCGAGCACACGCTTGAAACTCATGTTGATCGTCTCCGAAAAATTTCCCACCTCGATGCCCGGGTTTAGCAGCCGCGCGCTGAATGCGACCGCCCTCCCCTTGTTATCGGCAAGTCAACATCGCATGCCGCTTCGGGAGGGGCAAGTTGCGGCGGCCGGAGCGGCTAGCGGCCAAATCACGCTGATCGCATCAGGATTGGGCAGGCGTGATGCCGACATAGACGGTGTTGCTGACCTCGCCGTCGCCTTGTGCATCCGCGAATGTCACGACATGCGCCTGCGGCCGTTCGAAAACGGCTCCGAGCGCGGACATAAAGGCATCGTCCGGCGGGTCATTAGACCAAAGTGCAAAGACCCCGCCGGGCCGCAGGTGCTTGGCCAGCCGCGCCAGTCCCTCCGGCGTGTAGAGCGTGGCGTGGCGCGGGTGCAGTAATTTTTGCGGTGAATGGTCGATATCGACCAGCACCGCGTCGAAACGGCGGCCCGGCGCTTCGGGGTCGTAACCCTGTTGCGACATCGTCATCGCGAAGAAATCGGCTTGGACCAGACGGCAACGCTTGTCTGCGTTAAGTTGTTTTCCGATCGGCAGCAACTCCTGCTCGTGCCATTCGATCACCTCGCCCAATGCATCGACCACGATCAGCGATCCGACCGCATCATGTGCGAGCACGGCCTGCGCGGTGTAGCCGAGCCCGAGCCCGCCGACGACGACGTCGAGGCCGCCTCGCGCGAGTCTTATTTGTTCAAGCCTTGTTTGATCGAGCGCGGCGAGACCAAGCCGCGCCAGTTCGATTTCCGCTGCCGTGAACAGGCTCGACATCAGGAATTCGTCGCCGAGCTTGATCTCGTAAATGTCGATGCCGGTGGAAAGCTGACGCCGCCGCCTGAGCGTGAGCACGCCGATCGGCGTCGGGCGAAAATCCAGTTCCTCGAAATTCGCGCTCATCGACCGGCTCTCCGATGGCGGCAGCGTCCGCCTTTGGCCGCCGCTCTCGCGGCTTCCCCTCGCACCAAGCCCTGCGCCCGCGCGCTTGCCAAGCCCCGGACGGACCGAGTAGAACGGCGCCAGCCCGGCGCAGTTTTCGAGCTTCGCCCGGCCCTTGCCCAACGGACAATATAAACCATTGATCCAATTGGGTTATTCTTGTTAGTCTTCTTGGGGAATGGTGTAACGGTAGCACAACAGACTCTGACTCTGTTTGTCTAGGTTCGAATCCTAGTTCCCCAGCCAGCCGGTCACGTGGTTCCGGTACCCCAACGAACCGGTTTTCCCTGCCATTTTCGAACCCGCAAAGGCGGTCCCCGCCGCTGCGTTCAGGCGCCGTTCACCTCGGCAAGTCCATTGTCCGCGACGGGGATACCAACCGGTCGTTTGAATTGTGATGCGGCTCACTTCGCCGATGAACGCGAATTGCCCTTCTGCATCTAACGGTCATGGAGGGATTGCCTCCCCGGGCTGTGCAGGATGGGACTTATGTCGATCAATCGGATTTTGCTCCTCGTTGCGGCGGTCGCGACCGCCCTCATCATCGCGATCTATTCCGCGCTGATCAGCACCTGGAGCGGATTGAACCTGGCGTGCCTTGCCGCGTTCGGCGCGATCCTTCTCAGCTACATGTTCCTGCTGATCCGCGGCGATCGAATGGATCTGCTGGCGTGAACGGGCGCTGATGTCCGCAGACCGCCTTCACCCTCATCCATAAATTTGTAGCGCCCGTCGCTATCGGAAACCGGGTGGCTCCGACCATCGCGGACTCGCTATCGATGATGTCGCGGAAGCCTGATGCTTCCCCGACGCAACGAACATCGAGAAAAAACATGTCCAAGCAAGATGACAACAAGGCCATCGTCGGCCGATGGTTCACGCATTTCTGGGGCAAGACCTGCGATCTCGGCATCGTCGATGAACTGGCCGCGCCCGACATGCTGCTGCAATATTCGCTGCACGAACCGCGCCGCGGCCGCGACGATATCAAGGCCTTCATGACCGACTTCCGTAAGGCGTTCCCCGATCTCAATTTCTGGGGCACCGCCGACCTGATCGCGGAAGGCGACACTGTCGTGGGCCGGTGGGCCGGCGGCGGCACCCATACCGGTCCGGCTTTCTCCGACTTTCTGATCGGAGGCCTGCCGGCCAATACTGGCCGCAAGATGAGCTTTACGGGAACGACCGTGCTGCAGCTCAGGGATGGCAGAATCGTCGAGGAAATCGGTCTCGACGATGGCGTCGCGGCTCTGACCCAACTCGGCCTGCTCAGGAAGGCGGCCTAGTTTTTCAGGTCACATCGACGCGGCGGCCCATGCCCTCCGGTGAAAACCCGCCATCATGCCGAACCCTGCTGGGCTCGAATAGCTGACGCTCGACAGCACCGCCACCGCGCCTCGCTTCTATCTTTCGACCGGGTGAGCCAATGGCGGGAACGTCGCAGCCCGGATTTGGCGGCACCACGCCGATCCCAATGCACAAAGGCCGTGCGACCACCTCGGGAATCACCCCGCCGTGAAGCACCACGGGGATCAAGCTGCATAATAGTTCGCGCCCATGGCGAGAACGGCAGAAGCGGTCCAAACGGGCCGCTTCTGCCGACGTGCTCTAGGGGCAAGGATGCCGTTCGCCATCATATCCGAGGTACGTCCCCGAGGCCGGGTCGTACGAACGGTAACGTTGCGCGCAATAGCTCGCATCGTCCTCGCTCGATACGACGTAACCAGGTTCGGCGCCGTAGTCATCGTTGTAGACGTAGCTGTCCCCATAATAGCCGTCGCCATAGTAGGTGTCATAACCATAGCCGAGCGCGCTGCCTGTCGCGAGACCGGCGACAAAGCCAATACCGCGGCCGCGGCCTCGACGATCATGGTCCCGGTCACGATCATACCCGCCCGAGAATCGGTCGCGCCCGCTGAAACCAGCGATCGGGGCGCCTCCCATGCTGGCTTGCGCATTTCTTGCACTGCTGTTGGTGGCCGCACCGCGGAAAGTACCGCCGCTCATCGCACCGCTGTTGGTCGTCGCACTGCGGAAACTGCCGCCACTCATCGCGCCGCCGCGAAGTCCGCCGCTGGCGGCCATACCATGGAAGCCTCCGCCGCCGTGGAAACCACCGCCGCCATGGAATCCTCCGCCGCCATGACCGCCATGTTGCTGTGCCATAGCCGGCATCGTCACCGCAAGCGCCGTCGATAACGCCAAGGCGCTCAATACTTTCATCTTGTCCATTTCACCTCTCCACAGTTCGTACGCGTCAACATCCAGTTCAAGCGCACGTTCCCGTATGAGGGAATTTTCACGTTTGTTTGAAACCACGCCGAACAAGGTGGCCAGATCGGTTCCATCGATGCGTCGAACGGCGCACTTCTTCGCTGCGAAGCCGTAGATCAGTTCGGCACCCGACCGATACTTGCGGCGGACAAAGCGCCGCCGCTCGATCCGCCGCTAGTCACGCCGCTTTCTCGCTAACTCTTGTCCGGCAGGCGTACGCCATTACCTCATCACCGATGCGGGTTTCCATGAAACGATGCCCGCCGGTGACGATGACGAGATATTGCTTTCCGTTCTCCTCATATGTCATCGGCGTCGCCTGCCCGCCGGCCGGAAGCTTGGCCTGCCAGACGATCTTGCCCGTTTCGATATCGACGGCGCGCACCAGATCCTCGGTCGACGCCGCGATGAAGATCAGTCCACCGGCGGTCACGACGGACCCGCCGTTGTTGGTGTGTCGATGCGCGGCGGCAACATCGAGGGAATGCCGAACGGGCCCGCTTGTCTCACGATCCAACCATATGCAACTCCCGCGCTGCCGGTCGCTTCGTTCGCCGCCGCGAGGTCACGGCGCGGGCCAGGGTCTCCAGCACATCGACTGTCGTGTCCCAGCCGATGCAGCCGTCGGTGATGCTCTGGCCGTGGACCAGCGGCCTGCCCGGTACATGGGTCTGCTTGCCCGCGACCAGATTGCTTTCGATCATCATGCCGGTGATGCAACGGTTGCCGCCGGCGACCTGCTCGGCCACCGCGTCGACGACATCGGGCTGATGGTTCGGGTTGTAGCCACTGTTGGCATGGCTGGCGTCGATCATCACGCAGCGCGCCAGCCCCGCAACTTCCAGCGCGCGGCACGCGACTTCGACGTCGGCGGCCTCGTAGTTCGGGCCGTTGCCGCCGCGCAGGATGATGTGGCAGTCATTGTTGCCAGTGGTCGAGGCGATCGCCGACTGGCCGTGCTTGGTCACCGCCATGAAGTGATGCGGTTGCGCCGCCGCTTTCACCGCATCGACCGCGATCCTGACCTTGCCGTCGGTACCGTTCTTGAAGCCGACCGGGCAGGACAATCCGGACGCCAGCTCGCGGTGGATCTGGCTTTCGGTGGTGCGCGCGCCGATCGCGCCCCAGGCGACTAGGTCGGACAGATATTGCGGCGCGACGATATCGAGGAATTCCGAACCTGCGGGGAGACCGAGTTCATTGACCTCAAGCAGCAGTTTGCGCGCGATGCGCAGACCGGAATCGATGTCGAAACTGCCGTCCAAATCAGGATCGTTGATCAGGCCTTTCCAGCCGATGGTCGTTCGCGGTTTTGCGAAATAGACCCGCATCACGATCTCGAGTTCGCCGGAAAGACGTTCCCGGACCGCGCGCAGCCGATGCGCGTATTCCATGGCCGCGAGAGGGTCATGAATCGAACAGGGACCGACCACGACGGCGAGCCGGTCGTCGGCATGATGCAGGATATCACTCAACGCGGCGCGCGAATTGGCGACGGTAGTCGAGGAAGTTTCCGTTTGCGGGAATTCGGAGATCACGCGGTTCGGCGTGATCAGGGCCTTGATTTCGCGGATACGAATATCGTCGGTCGAGGGTGGCACGGAAGTCTCCTTTTGCGGTGGAGTCTTCTGGCGACACAAAAAAAGCCGCCAGGGGACTGGCAGCTGGTTGAACGGGATGGTCTTGAATTCAGATCAAACGCGTTCCTTCCGCTGCCGGGGGCTTTGGAAATAATAAAACCAGGCAAACGTGTGCGCGGCGTTGATCATGGCGCGCTTGATAGCCCGACGCGGCGGCGCTGTCACGGCTTTTTTGCCGTCTCGACCGGCGGCGTGCCGTGGGTATGGAAGGATTCGATGGTTTTGAGACCCCAGGCCTGGCCTTTCTTGCGCTCTTCCTCGGTCCAGACGATCGGCTTCCAGTCCGGCGCCAGGATCAGCCGGGCACCGGCATTAGCGACCTCGACCCGGTTGCCGCCGGGCTCATAAACGTAGAGGAAGAAGGTCTGCTGGATCGCGTGTTTGTGCGGGCCGGTCTCGATGTAGACGCTGTTTTCCAGGAAGATATCGGCGGCGCGCAAGATCTCCTCGCGGCTGTCGAGCGCGTAGGTGACGTGGTGGAAGCGGCCCGGCGTGTTGGAATGATCGTGCGAATAAGCAAAATCATAGCTCTTGTTCGACATCGTCATCCACATCGCGGCTTCCGTGCCGTCATTGAGCACGATCTGCTCGGTTAACCGGCAGCCCAGATATTTCTCGAAGAAGATGCGGCACGCCTTGATATCGACCGCGAGGCAATTGAGGTGATCGAGCCGGCGCACGTTGACGCCGCGCGCCGGAAAGCGCTGCGCCTGGTTTTTCAATGACGGCTTTAATTCCGGCGGCGCCTGATACCACTCGGTCTCGTAATAGAGCTCGATGACATGGCCATCCGGATCGCGGCAACGGAACGACGGCCCCTGCCCCATATCGCCGTCGGTCCAGCCGATATCGAAACCCGACCCCTTCAGCGCCGCAACGCGCCGCTCCAGCGCCTGCGGGCTGCGGGCGCGCAGCGCCATGTGCTCCATCCCCGACGTCTTCGACGCCGTCAGCTTCAGCGAATAGCGCTCGTAATCGTCCCAGCCGCGCAGATAGACCGACTCGCCCTTGCGGCCGCTGACGGTCATGCCCATCACGTCGACAAAGAATTTCAGGCTTTCATCCGGTTTCGGCGTCAGCAATTCCATGTGGCCGAGATGGGCGAGATCGAAGATCGGTTCGGGATGCATGATGACCTCCGGATTTAGATGAGCGCGCGCGTCACATCGTCGAACAATTCGTCGACTGAGAATGCGCGCGGGATCAGCCCCTGCTGCGCGGTGTATTGGCTGATCAGCGAAAGCGAGCGGCGCATCTCGTCGGCGCTGAACCGGTGCCAGGAAGCCGGCGCGCGCGCCTCGCTCTCTTTTAGCAGCCGAAATACTTCGCGCACCGCGTCCGGCTGCGTTTTCGACAGCATCTCGCTCACGACCACCATATGGTTGATCGGCAATATCTTGTGTTTGGCGGCCCAGACTTTTTCGTCGCCTTCCGTAAACAGTGGCGTCAGGCCCGGACGCTCGACCATCTCGCCGAGCACGACATCGAGTTCGCCGTCGATCAGCATCTGGATGATCTCGCGGCCCGCGGGCGCGCGTTGGGTGGTGTCGCGGAATTCGGCGACATGGGCGTCCTCGAAGGTCACCCAATCGATCGAGTTGAGGTCGACACCGTAATCATTGGCGAGGATGCCGCGCAGCCACGCGCCGGTCGTGGTGGTGAAGGAGCGGATGCCGACGCGTTTTCCCCTGAGATCGCCCGGCCTGAGATCGCCGAGCTCGGCGCGATAGACCGCATAAGGATGCTGGAATCGCGCCACCACCACGCTCGGCAGCAACACCATCGGCTTGGCAAAGCTCTTCGCCATCAGATAGGTGACGATCGCCATCTCCGAGACATCGAACGCCTGCTCCCGGATCATCGGCTTGAAACCCCTGTGGGTCGGCGAGTAGTCGGCAAAGTCGAGTGCGAGCTTGTCCGACCTGGCCGACCCGTCCTTCAGCGCGGCCGTGCACGGGTGGGTGCCAAGCAATGTGCGCAGCCGCGTCGTCATTCAGTCCTCCGCCCGGTCTACGTAGACAAGGCCGGCTTTTGCGAGCGGTTCGCGCATGCCGTACATGTCCAGCCCAAGTTCGCCGGCCGCGAGTTTCTTCCGTTTGCCCTCCTCGTCGGCGTGACGCTTTTCGGCTTTTGTCACGACGTCGCCGATATCCTGGCGACGCACGACAACCACGCCATCGTCATCGGCGATCACGGCATCGCCCGGATGGACGTTGATGCCGGCGCACACCACGGGAATATTGACGGCCCCTAACGTCGCCTTGACGGTGCCCTTGGCGGAGACCGCCTTCGACCACACCGGAAAGCCCATTTCACGAAGCGATTTGACGTCGCGGGCGCCGGCGTCGATCACCAGACCACGCACACCGCGCGCCTTCAGGGAGGTCGCCAGCAGATCGCCGAACATACCGTCGGTATTGTCGGCGGTGCAGCCGACCACCAGAATGTCGCCCGGCTTGCACTGCTCGACCGCGACATGGATCATCCAGTTGTCGCCGGGATGCGCCAGCACGGTGACCGCGGTGCCCGCCGCCTCGCCGCCGGCCCATACCGGCCTCAGGTAAGGCTTCATCAATCCCATCCGGCCATAGGCCTCGTGCACGGTCGAGGCGCCGAGCGCGCCCAGCCGTTTGACGATTCCAGCGTCCGCGCGATCGATATTGCGGACCACCACGTTCTTCATGACAACTCCTCCACCGCCATCGGAAATAACCGCTGATAGGCCTCGCCATAGGTCATGGCCTTGCCCGAGTTGCGGCCGCCCTGCATGCCCCGCTGCAGCGCGACACGCTCGTAATAGGCCCACAGATGCTTTTGCGCCGCGAGGATTTCGAACGTCTTGCGCTTGATGTCCCAGACCTCGTCGATGTTGAGGATCACCTGCGGCTTGAAATTGCACATTTCGGGCTGGTGCGGCTCGAACAAAAACACCGGCGGGGCGCTGTAGCTGTAATCGGCCTGCGGCTTGTGCCCCATCGCCTGCGCCACGATCCGCGCCTCCTGCGCATAGGCCGCCGCCGCCGGATGGTCCACGTTGTAGGGGTCTTCCAGCGAATGCGTCAGGACAAAACCTGGATTGAGCTCGCGGTAGATGTCGATCAGCCGCTCCATATGCGCCGGCGTCAGATGCAACGGATAGTCGCCGGCATCGAAGAATTCGATCTCGGCGCCGAGGCTGGCGGCCGCCCGCTCGGCCTCGTCGCGGCGGCCGGCTTTTACCTTTTCCAGCGTCATGCCCGGCAGCTTCCAGGCGAACTGCGATTCACCGCGCTCGCCGAACGCCAGGCAGACGATCTTGACGCGAAAACCCTTTTTGGCGTGCAGCGCGATCGCGCCGCCGGCACGCCAGACAAAATCGCCGGGATGTGCCGACACCACCAGGCCGGTCTTTGTCATCAAACTTCCTTCCAAGGGTTTCCGAATATTTTCGCGGTCTGAATCTATGCTGCTCCGGCCTCAAAGGCAAAAGCCTCGCGCCTTACCCGGCCCCGACCGGCGCCTGCGCCCGTTGCGCGCTGGCGCGCCAGTGCAGCGCGATCGCCATCAGCGCCGCGAGGCCTACCCCGACATAGAGCATCACGGTCCGCGAAAATCCGATCGCGTCGATCAGGCTTCCCGCGGCCATCAGGCCGATCGGCAGGCCGTAGATGGTCAGCATCCGCACCCCCATCACCCGGCCCCTGAAGCGCTCGCCCGCGGTCTGCATCAGAATCACCGCGATCGCGATCATCGACATGCTTTGCACGATACCGGCCAGCGTCAGGCACGCCATCGCGACCGGGATAACGTGCATCTGCGAAAATATCAGCAGCATGAGATACCAGGCCGCGGCGGTGTACAGCATGAGCTTCCCCACGCCCCTGCTGGCAACCAGGCTCAGGATGACCGATCCGGTCAGCGAGCCAACCGCGAAGGCCGCCGAGAGATAACCGAGCACGGCTTGATTTCCGCCGTAGATCTCGCGTGCGATGTAGGGCAGCAGACCGTTGGTGAAGGGATAGGCGGTCAAATTGGTCAGGAATGCGATCCAGAGTCCCGCCTGCATGGCCGGCGAGGTCCAGACATGGGAAACGCCTTCCCTGAGGTCGTGCAGCGGCGAACGCTGTGGGATGGCGACGGCGGCGTTATCGACCCGATGCGGCCTGACGGGCAACCTCACGCACAGCATCAGCACCGTCGCGATCGAATACAGGCTGACGATCACGACATAGGACGGCCCGAGACCTGATCCCGCAAACAATCCCGCGCCGCTCAGCGCGCCCGCGATACGCGCGAGGTCCTGCGTGGTGCGTGACACCGCGATCGAACTGATCAACTGGTCCTGCGGCATGATGTCGGCATTCAGTGCGCCGCGCACGCCGAGGTCGGATGGCCTGACGAGGCCCATGAAGGCCGCGACGACCAGCACGCAGGTGGCGTTGAGATAACCAGACAGCGCCAGCGTCAGCAGCGTGGCCGCTAGCACCGCATAGGATGCGCGCATCACGGCGAGCAGATCGCGATGACCGATGCGGTCGCCGAGCACCCCGAACAGCGGCGCGACCAGCGTGCCCGTGTAATTGAGCGAGGCAAACAGCGTCAGCAGCAGCACCGAGCCGGTCTGGACCAGCACATACCAGCCCAGGATGATCGTCTCCATCTCGAAAGCCGCCGACGTCAACAGGTCGGAAGGCCACTGGAAACGATAATTCCGGATCTGGAAGGGAGCGAGCGCGGAAGGCCGCGACAGGCTGCTCAAATCTCGATGCCGCGGCTCATCGCGCTCCACCCTGCTCTGTTTCTTGTTATTGCAGCGAACGGGCTGCCAAAACGCCTGAAAACGGCATCTTCGAAGCTCAGGCAGCGTAACGCTGATATCGGGCGTGTCAATCAGGCCGGCCCTGCGCGGGACACGGCTCGGCCTGGCTTTATCGCTGCGGCATCGCCTTGGGAATCCCGGTCTCGACGATCGATGAGTCCAGCGCCTCGTAATCGTGCAGCCCGATGGTCGCGTAAAGCTCGGTGCGGGTCTGCATCTGGTCGATCATCTTGTGGGTGCCGCCATCGCGCTTCAGCGCGGCGAACAGGTTCTGCTGCGCCCTGTTGGCGACGCGCAGCGACGACACCGGCCAGATCACCATCTTGTATCCCATGCCGGCGAATTCCGAGGCCGTGAAGAACGGCGTCCGGCCGAACTCCGTCATGTTCGCCAGCAGCGGCACGTCGGGCACGCGGCGTGAAAATTCCTCGAACATTTCGCGGGAGGTCATCGCTTCCGGAAAGATCGCGTCGGCGCCGGCCTCGAGATAGAGTTTGGCGCGCGCCACCGCCCCTTCCATGCCTTCGCTGGCGGCGGCGTCGGTCCTCGCGATAACAAAGAGATGCCGGCGCGCCTTGGCGGCTGCGGCAACCTTGTGCGCCATGTCGTGCGCGTCGGCGAGCTTCTTGTCGTTGAGATGGCCGCATTTCTTCGGCAGCAGTTGGTCCTCGATATGAACCGCACCGGCGCCGGCATCCTCGAAGGCGCGCACCATGTTCATGACGTTGAGCACTTCGCCGTAGCCGGTGTCGCCGTCGGCCAGTACCGGCAATCCGCCGGCGCGCGACACCTGACGGATGAAGAAGGCGACCTCGTCGATGGTAATGATGCCGAGATCCGGCAGGCCCATCGATGCCGTCATCGCGGCGCCCGACAGATAAACCGCGTCAAAGCCGGCATCGCGCGCCTGCAGCGCCGCCATGCCGTTATGCGTGCCCGGCATTTGCAGGATGCCCGGCCGCTTCAAGAGCTCGCGAAACCGGACGCCTGCGGGTTGATCGGCCAGCGAACCGCCTACGAGATAGGTCATCGCGTTTTCCTTTAGTTGGTGCGCCAATCGAAAATGCCGTGCGTGGGGTGATCACCCAATAATTTTGCATCGACGGTGAAAGTCAGTTCATCGAGTTCGCCCGGCCTCAGCGTGGCCAATCGTTCGGCGGCGGAGATAAAACGATCCTGCTCGGCAGGCGCGATCACGCCTTCCGCCAGGGTTCGGAACTTCTTGATGTAATCCGGCCGCTTGAACGGCCGCGCGCCCGAGGGATGCGCGTCCGCCACCGCCATCTCGTCAGAGATCACCGAACCGTCCTGCAGCGTCACCACCGCGCGGCCGCCGAACGCCAATTCCTTGGGGTCGCGGCTGTGATAACGGCGGGTCCATTCGCCATCCTCGACCGTCGATATCTTGCGCCACAGCGCGACCGTGCTGTCGCGGCCGGCACGCTCCGACGTGTAGGAACGCTCGTAATGCCAGCCGCCGTCTTCGAGGGCTACGGCAAAGATGTACATGATGGAATGATCGAGCGTCTCGCGGCTCGCCTTCGGGTCCATCTTCTGCGGATCGTTGGCGCCGGTGCCGATGACATAATGGGTGTGGTGGCTGGTGTGGATGACGATATCCTTCACCTCCGAGAGATCGCCGATCTTCGGCCCCATCCGGCGCGCCAGATCGATCAGCGCCTGACTCTGATATTCCGCCGAATGCTCCTTGGTATAGCTGTCGAGAATCGCGCGCTTTGCCTCGCCCTGCTCCGGCAGCGGCACGAGATATTCGGCCTTGGGTCCACCCAATAGCCAGGCAATAAAACCGTCCTCGCCTTCATAGGCCGGCGACGGCGCGCCTTCGCCGCGCATCACGCGATCGACCGACTCGATCGCCATCTTGCCGGCAAACGCCGGCGCGTAGGCCTTCCAGCTCGATATTTCACCCTTGCGCGATTGCCGCGTCGTAGTGGTGACATGCAGCGCCTGCTGCACGGCCTGATAGATCGCGTCGACCGGCAATCGCAGCAGCGCGCCGATGCCGGCGGCCGCCGACGGTCCGAGATGGGCGATGTGATCGATCTTGTGTTCGTGCAGGCAAATGCCCTTCACGAGGTCGATCTGGATTTCATAGGCCGCGGCGAGCCCGCGGATCAGGTCGGCGCCGGACAGGCCGCAATGCTGGCCGACGGCCAGCAGCGGCGGAATGTTGTCGCCGGGGTGTGAATAATCGGCGGCTAAAAACGTGTCGTGAAAGTCGAGTTCGCGGACCGCGACGCCGTTGGCCCAGGCCGCCCATTCCGGCGAGATGTGCTGCGCGCGCGGCAACCCAAACACGGTTGAGCCCGGCGCAAACGGATGCGCCAGCGCCTGCGACCGCGCGCTTGCCACCGCGCGCCGTGCGATCGAGGCCGCCGCCACCGCCGCGTTGTCGATGACGCGATTGCCGATCATCTCGGTAACGTCGCGCTCGACCGCGACGGGATCGGCAGCCACCTCCGCGATCTTCCACGCCAGCTGGTCGCCGCGGGCGAGAGGCTCGGCGGATTTGAAGGTCCGTACGCGGTGCTGCTTCAAGGCGGCGTTTCCCATTCGTGCATCGTTGCACTCATACACCAGCCGGCTTGGCGGCGGGAATCGCGTCTGGAATGATCCTGTCATGCGCGAAACGGCGCCGCCGGCAACCGTACGGCGCGCGCAAGCCGTGGTCGTCGGCATTCCCGAGGAAAGGCCGGTCCAGAGGGAGAACCGGCGCGCTAGCCGATCAGCTCGACCTTGCCATCGCCGAGGCGATAGATGCCGCCGACGATCTTCAGCTTGCCCTGCTCCACCGCGGCACTGAGGATCGGCGTCGCCGATTTCAGTTTTGCCACGTTGTCGATCACATTGCGCCGGGTCGCGTTCGCGAGCGGGTCGCCGGGCTGGTCCTTGGTCGCCTTCACCGCCGGGGCCAGAGCGTCGACCAGCGACGGCAGATGACCGGGCAGCGTGGTGTTGTCCTTGAGCGACTTGATCGTCGCGTCCACCGCGCCGCAGGCTTCGTGCCCCAGCACCAGGAACAGCGGCACATGCAGGATCGCCGAGGCATATTCCAGGCTTGCGGTCGTATCGTCATTGGCGAAATTACCCGCGACCCGGCACACGAACAGATCGCCCCTGCCGCTGTCGAAGGCATATTCGGGTGCGATGCGCGAGTCGGCGCAGCTCAGGATGCCGGCATAGGGGTTCTGGCCGCCGACCAGCGCCTCGCGTTCGCTCTTGAAATCGTGCCGCCGCGATACGCCCTCGACATATCTGGCGTTGCCTTTCATCAGCCGCCGCAACGCTTCATCCGGCGAAATGACGTTTTGCGGCTTGGGCCGCGCCTTCGCGTCCTTGCGTTTGTCCTTATTGGTATCCTTGGCAAAGGCCGCTTGCGCGAGCGCTAAACCGGCGGCGGCCCCGCCGACGGCGCGGAAAAAATTGCGCCGCGAAGTCGCTCTCGCTGCAAGGGCTTCACTGGCACGACAAGTCAGGCACATGGTGTTCCTCCCGCCCGGTAAGCACGCCATGCAGTCTCGGTGGGAACCCGATTCTGGTCAACGTGCGGCCGCCTCGCCGCTTGCCCTCCGCGGCAATTGGTAAACCGGGCGTTAACCCGGACTTGGCCTTCTGATTCGCCATGGGCGGCGGCAAAGCTGCGATTTTCCAGCAATATTCCGCAATGAAACGGCGGGATTGCCGGACCGGAGGCGGAATCCAGACCGTTTGTCGCAGTTTTTAGCAAGACGGGGTTGCGCGGGCTTAACCGTTTGTCCAGCCGAACCCGCCATAGTCTGGAGTCACAGCCATGCCCGGAAAACGATAATTCTATGCCAGAGACTTCCTTCGGACGCGTGATTTCGGTGCGCGGATCCCTCGCCCGGGTCGGACTTCTGGCGACCAGCAATTTGGCCGTGCCCGAGATCAGGGCCACGGTCGGCCGCTTTATCAGCATCCGCTGCACGAACTCGACCATCGTCGCGATGATCACCGAGGTGTCCTGCGAGAACCTGCCGGTCTCGGGCGCCTACATCGCCATCGCCTCGGTCGACCTGCTGGGCGAGATCATGGGGCCAGCGGACCGCCAGAAATTCCAGCGCGGCGTCACCAACTACCCGACCATCGGCGATGCCGTCGACCTGATCACCAACCAGGAACTGCGCACGGTCTACGCGCCCTCCGGGTCGGACCAGATCAATGTCGGCACCCTGCAGCAGGATCCGTCCGTCATCGCCTATGTCGATATCGAGGAAATGCTGTCCAAGCATTTCGCGGTGCTCGGTTCAACCGGCGTCGGCAAATCCACCGGCGTGTCGTTGCTTTTAAACGAAATTCTCAAGTCGCGGCCGAACCTGCGCATCTTCCTGCTCGACGTCCACAACGAATATGGCCGCTGCTTCGGCGAGCGCTCGCTGGTGCTGAACCCGCGCAATCTGAAACTGCCGTTCTGGCTGTTCAATTTCGAGGAAATCGTCGACGTGCTGTTCGCCGGCCGTCCCGGCGTGCCCGAGGAACTCGACATCCTCGCCGAAGTCATCCCGATGGCCAAGGGCATCTATACCCAATACCAGCACGCCGATCGGGTAGGCCTGAAGCGCATCGATCCCAAGGCGGTCGGCTACACCGCCGATACGCCGGTGCCGTATCGCCTCGTCGACCTGATCTCGCTGATCGACGAGCGGATGGGCAAGCTGGAAAACCGCTCCTCGCGCATCATCTACCACAAGCTGATCTCGCGCGTCGAAACCGTGCGCAACGATCCGCGCTACACCTTCATGTTCGACAACGCCAATGTCGGCGGCGACACCATGGCGGAGGTCATCAGCCATCTGTTCCGGCTGCCCGCCAACGGCCGGCCGATGACCATCATGCAACTCGCCGGCTTTCCCGCCGAAGTCGTCGATTCCGTGGTTTCGGTGCTGTGCCGGATGGCGTTCGATTTCGGGCTTTGGAGCGACGGCGTCTCGCCGCTGTTGTTCGTGTGCGAAGAGGCGCATCGTTACGCCTCCGCCGACCGCAATATCGGCTTCGGGCCGACCCGCAAGGCGGTGTCGCGCATCGCCAAGGAAGGCCGCAAATACGGCGTCTACCTCGGTCTGATCACGCAGCGGCCGGCCGAACTCGACGCCACCATCATTTCCCAGTGCAACACGCTGTTCGCGATGCGGCTGGCCAACGACCGCGACCAGGCGCTGCTGCGCTCGGCGGTGTCGGATGCGGCGGCGAACCTGCTATCCTTCGTGCCCTCGCTCGGCACCCGCGAAGTGCTGGCGTTCGGTGAAGGCGTGGCGCTTCCGACCCGGCTGCGCTTCAAGGAAGTGCCGGCGCACCAATTGCCGCGCGGCGAAGCCACCATCGCAACGATACCGTCCGTCGCCGCCGGGCACGATATGCACTTCGTCAGTGCGGTGCTCGAGCGCTGGCGCGGCGCCACCTCCAGCCGCGACGTGCCCAACGATCCCACCATCAACGACCGGCCGCCCGCGCGCACCATGTCGGTGGAAGCTCCGATGCTGCAGCCGTCGATGGGGCTCGATCCCGACCGCTTCTCGCTGCTGAAAAAACCGCTGCGCTGAGAAAGCGGTTCCGGCCCGTCGCGTCCAAACCGCTGTGTCCAAGCTGCTTTGCGGAAACGCCGCGATCGACTATGGTCGCGCGACACCCGCATCACGCGGTGCGCGCCGGAATGCCGCCATGACCGAAATTGCAAAACGCTTCCCGACACCCGCGATCGACAAGCTGCCGGAGGATATCCGCTCTAGGCTGCTGGCCGTCCAGGAAAAATCCGGTTTCGTCCCGAATGTGTTCTTGACGCTGGCCTATAGGCCCGACGAATTCCGCGCGTTCTTTGCCTATCACGACGCGCTGATGGACAAGGACGGCGGCCTCACCAAGGCCGAGCGCGAAATGATCGTGGTCGCGACCTCAAGCGCCAACCAGTGCCAGTACTGCGTGATTGCACATGGCGCGATCCTGCGCATCCGGGCCAAGAACCCGCTGATCGCCGATCAGATCGCGGTCAATTACCGCAAGGCCGATATCACGCCGCGCCAGCGCGCCATGCTCGACTTCGCGATGAAGGTCAGCCTTGAGGCCGGCAAGGTTTCGGAACAGGATTTCACCGAACTCGCCGGCCAGGGCTTTTCCAACGACGACATCTGGGACATCACCGCAATCGCGGCATTCTTTGCGCTGTCGAACCGGATGGCGAACGTCACTGCGATGCGACCGAACGACGAGTTCTATTTGATGGGCCGCGTGGCGAAATAGGCCCGGTGCGTACTAACCGTCCGACGCCTTTCCACACCAGCCTGGCAGATAAACCGCGATCTCCTTGTCTTGCGCCAATTTCAGCGCCAGCTTCAGCGCCTTTTCAAAGTCGGTATCCACGGCCTTACGCCCGATCCTGCGACGCAGGAAATCCGCCCACAGGAATTCGCTGAACGGGGTGGTGTCCTTGGCGAAGCCGCCCAAGCGGCGCAACTCGCCGGCGAGGCTTCGAAACGGATCGTCCTTCAGACCGGTGACGGATTTTGGAATGTCCTTGAAGTGGCGCCGCTCGCCCTTGGCGTCGTAGGGATACACCCATCGCTTGTTGTCCATCACGCCCCAGAACGCGTCGGGCTGCACCATCGTCAGATCCGCAATCACGGTGATGAATATTTTCTTCTCGCCCGCTTCGTGAAGCGCGCGCGCCATATGATGATGATCGACCACGTAATGGCGCTTGTCCGGCCCCAGGACCACGGGAACCATGTGCCCGACGAGGTCCTCGTTCTTTTTGCCGGCTTTGGCTTTCTCCCACCGTTTGCGCTTTTCGTTGACCTCGATCATCCCGACGGTCATCTGCGTCGGGCGCAACGAAAGAATCGGGACGGCATGAATGACCGGTTCGCGCGTGTTCGCCATGACCTGGACCCTTTTTATAACTGGCAAAAATCTGGCTCAAAACGCCGCGATTATGCCATGATGGCGCAGGCGATCAAACGCATTTCCGCCCGGGAGCAACGCAAGATCCTGATGCTATTCAAGACGCAGAACGAGCAGGCGTCGAAGCCGCGCGTGGTCCGGCTGGGCGGCCGCGAATTCGTCACCGAGGGCCTGTACCTAAGTTTTTGGGCCGACATCAGCCATCGCTGCATGACGGCGACATGGCCTTCCTTCATCGGCGGCGCGGGCGCGGTGTTCGTCGTCTTCAACGCGATCTTCGCGCTGTTCTACTGGATCGGCGATCAGCCGATCTCCAGCGTGCCCACCGGCTCCTATATCGACTATCTCTACTTCAGCATCGAGACGCTCTCGACCGCCGGCTATGGCGACATGCACCCGCAGACGCATTACGGGCACTTCATCGCGGCGATCGAGCTGTTCACGGGCATCTTCTCGATGTCGTTGATGACCGGGCTGATCTTTGCCCGGTTCTCGCGGCCGAACGCGCGGTTGTTGTTCGCCGACAACCCCGTGATATCAGAGCATGAGGGCCAGCAAACCCTGATGGTTCGCTTCGCCAATGAGCGTAACGACATCATCGCCAATGCAACCGCCCGACTGTGGGTGTTCAAGGACATCGTCAGCAAGGAGGGCCGGCCGTTCCGTCGCTTCTACGAGTTGCCGCTGACCCGCAACGAAAGCCCGGCCCTGGCATTGAGCTGGACGCTGTTCCACATCCTCGACCAGCAAAGCCCGATTTACGGGCTCGACGCCGACGGCCTCGCGGCGGCGAATGTTTCGCTCGTCGTGGTGGTGTCCGGATATGATATTGTTGCGGCGCAAACCGTTCATGCCCGGAAATCCTACGATCATCCGGATATCCGCTTTGGCCACCGCTATGCGGAGATTCTCGGCACCACGGAAGACGGCCGGCTCAGGGTCGATTACGGCCAGTTCCACGCGACCATTCCGGACCAGACTCTCGTATAGGTGCGCGCACACAACATTTTCTGGGATAAGCGAAGCCGGCGTGCTAATTTAGGTCAGGGGATGTCAGGGATCCGGCGGCAGTGAAAATCCAGCGGCCCATAGCCTCGGACGAGGAGCATCAGGTGCTCCAGTTTCGACCGCGCAACCCGGCGCTGGCGCGGGGTTGGCGCAGGGACCTCGCGCAGCCGCAGCCAAACGACACCCAGCGCGAGCCGAACGACCTGTCGCGCTATGAACGGCCCCGCGAAGAGCCGGACGATTTCCGCCATCGGATGCTGGCCAACATCGCGGCGTTCGCGTTCACCGTGGCGCTGACCGCGATCGGCATTTGGCTTGCCATGAGCATCGCCGATCTGCGCAGGACCCAGGACTGCGTTTTGATGGGCCGGCGCGACTGCGTGCGCATCTCGACGCCTTCCATTTAGCGTTTTCGAGGCGGACCCGCACGACCCCGCGGGGTCCCGGCCCTGCCCGGCACAACCGCTCGACGACAGCCGCCTCCATTGAACTCACAGCCCGCCTCCGATATACGGGCTGTCGACTCCGGGCGGTGGATCGGGCATGACGGGGCGCAACGCCCGGCCGCCTTGCCACCGCATAAATTACTCTCAATATATCAAAGGCTTAGTGATGTCATCTACATTCGATCAGGTCGCCACGATTATCGCTGAAACCTGCGACATCCCGCGCGACACGATCACGCCGGAGAGCCACGCCATCGACGATCTGGGCATCGACAGCCTCGATTTCCTCGACATCGCCTTTGCGATCGACAAGGCGTTCGGAATCAAGTTGCCGCTGGAAAAATGGACCCAGGAAGTCAACGACGGCAAGGCCACCACGGAGCAGTATTTCGTCCTGAAGAACCTCTGCGCGCGCATTGACGAACTGGTCGCGGCCAAGAGCGCCGGCGCCTAATCGCGCGTCATGCGTCTTGAATATTTCCAGCTGATTGACCGGATCGTCGACCTCAATGTCGGCGAAGGCACCATCACGGTTGAAGCCGAGGTGCCCAGGCACAACACCATCTTCGAGGGGCATTTCCCGGGCTACCCGATCATGCCCGGCGTGCTCCTGATCGAAGCCATGGCGCAGAGCGCGGGCTGGCTTTTGATCGCGATGACGAAATTCGAACGCATGGCGTTTCTGGCTTCCGTCAAGGAAGGCAAGATGCGCAGCTTCGTCAATCCCGGCGATTTGCTGACGATCGATGTTCGTTGCTTGCATGAGGGCTCCGGCTACGCGGTCACCGAGGCCAAGATCCGCGTGAAGGGCGAGTTGCGGAGCAACGCGACGATCTCGTTCGGCGTGATCCCGTTCCCGAATCCGGAATTGCGAGGGCACATGGACGCGATGGCCAGGCGCATCGGCTTTCCGCTACAGGCAGCCACCCCATGAGCGAGATGAAATCTTCCAAACCGGCAGCGGAAGTCTGGATCACCGGCATCGGCCTTGCCACCTCGCTCGGCGAAGGGCTGGACGCGAACTGGGACGCGCTCAACGCGCGCCGCATCAATGTCGACGAGAAGAATTTCGCGCCCTACGTCGTGCATCCCTGGGCGGCGGTCAATTTCGACACCCAGATTCCCAAAAAAGGCGATCAGCGCCAGATGGAAGCCTGGCAGCGCATCGGCACCTACGCCGCGGGCCTGGCGCTGGATTCCGCTGGCATCAAGGGCAACAAGGAAATCCTGGCACGGACCGACATGATCGTCGCCGCCGGCGGCGGAGAACGCGATCTGGCGGTCGATACCTCGATCATGCAGGCCGAACTCAAGAGCAACTCCGCGCCAGGCTTCCTCAACGAACGGCTGATGAGCGATCTGCGGCCGACGCTGTTTCTGGCCCAGCTCTCGAACCTGCTGGCCGGCAACATCGCGATCGTTCACGGCGTCACCGGATCGTCCCGCACCTTCATGGGCGAGGAAGGCGCCGGCGTCGACGCCGCCAAAATCGCGCTGGCGCGAATTGCTGCCGGACAGAGCGACATCGCATTGATCGGCGGCTCGTCCAATGCCGAACGCAAAGAGATGCTGATGCTCTATGAGTTCGACGACTTTAATCTGCGGGACAAGTTTGCGCCGGTCTGGGCGCGGACGAACAAGCCGGGCTTTGCGCTCGGCTCGGTCGGCACCTTCCTGGTGATGGAATCCAAGGCGCATGCGCAGGCCCGCGGCGCCAAGCCCTATGCACGGCTGACCAATGTCGTGTCCGATCAGGTGCGCCGCAGAGCGCCCGGTGAGGTCACGGCATCGTTGCAGGCGCTGTGGCCGAAACTCGGCAAGGTCGACGACGGCGGCGCGATCATCTCGGGGGCGACCGGGGCTGAGCCCGTCACGTCGGAAGAGCTGGCGTTCCTGCGCCAGCATCCGGGTTTCGCGATCCGCGCCTCCGGGACTGCCTTCGGTCACAATATCGAGCCGCAATTCATCCTGGGATTGACGCTCGCGGCGCTTTCGATCTCGCGCGGCGCGCTGTTTGCCGCCCACGATCCGACCGGGCTGGAGGTTGAAATGTCGAAACCTCCGACCCAGATTGTGGTGACGGGCGCCGGCCACTGGCGCGGCGAGGGTTTGGGACTGGTCGAAGCGGTCAAGTGAACGCGGCGCGGAACCGGCGGGGAAAACATGACAGCTACCCACGATAAATTCGGCAGGCCGATCGTCGTCGTTACCGGCATGGGCGTGGTCACGTCGCTCGGCGCTGGCAAGGACGACAATTGGAAAAAGCTCACCGCAGGCGAGTCCGGCATCCGGACCATTTCGCGCTTCTCGACCGAGGGCCTGAAGACCTCGATCGCTGGAACGGTCGATTTCCTTAAAGTGGAGCCGTTCTCCTCCCCCGACCTGTCGCAAAAGCTGGCGGAGACCGCCGCCGAGGAAGCGGTGGCGCAGTCCGGGATCGGCGCCAAGGGCGATTTTCCGGGCCCGCTGTTCCTTGCGGTCGCGCCCGTCGAGATCGAATGGCCGCAACGGCTCGAGCTTGGCCGCGATACCGGCAATCCCGACTACACCTATGACGATCTGCTCCGGGTCAGCGGCGGCGGGAAATATACCCGCTTCCACCGGCGCTTCCTGTTCGGTTCGGTGTCCGACCATCTCGCCGATACGTTCGGCACCAAGGGGTCGCCGATTTCGCTGTCGACGGCGTGTGCGTCCGGCGCCAGCGCCATCCAGCTCGGGGTCGAAGCGATCCGCCGCGGCGAGACCGACGCCGCGCTGTGCGTCGCGACCGACGGCTCGGTCAATCTGGAAAACCTGATCCGCTTCTCGCTGCTGTCGGCGCTGTCGATGCGCAACGATGCGCCGCAATCGGCGTCCAAGCCGTTTTCCAAGAACCGCGATGGTTTCGTCATGGCGGAGGGTGCGGGCGCGCTGGTGCTGGAAAGCTACGAGGGCGCGACCGCCCGCGGCGCCAAAATCCTCGGCGTGCTGGCCGGCTGCGGCGAACTCGCGGATTCCTTCCATCGCACCCGCTCCAGCCCCGACGGCAAACCGATCATCGGCTGCGTGCGCAATGCGTTGTCGGACGCCGGCATCGCCCCCGAGCAGATCGACTACATCAACGCGCACGGCACCGGCACGCCGGAAAACGACAAGATGGAATATCTCGGCATCTCCTCGGTGTTCGGCGAGCAGACCGGTCACCTGCCGGTCTCCTCCAACAAGTCGATGGTCGGCCATACGCTGTCGGCCGCCGGCGCCGTCGAGGCGGTATTCTCGCTGTTGACGCTCGAGCATCAGCGGATTCCGCCGACCATCAATTACGACGTTCCCGATCCCGCGATTCCCTTCGATGTCGTTCCCAACAAGGCGCGCGACGCCCGCGTCACCGCCGTGATGTCGAACTCGTTCGGTTTCGGCGGCCAGAACGCCTCGCTGATCCTGACGCGCGAGCCGCTCTGAGCGGCTCGATGCACCCCCTGCTCCTCCGCAGCCGCGCGCGCCTCCGCGACGCCGGCAAATCGCTCGTGGGCGCCGCGGTGGGCGCGTTGACCATCGCGATGCTGCGCACCACGCGCTATTTCGATCCGGTCAAGACCGCAAACCTGTTCGCCCGCATCACCCGCCGGATCGGCCCGCTGTTGCGCGAGCAGCGCATCGGCCGCGCCAACCTTACGGCCGCCTTTCCGGAAAAATCGCCCGAGGAGATCGAAACCATTTTGGCCGGCGTCTGGGACAATCTCGGCCGCATCGGGGCTGAATTCGCCCATATCGACCACATCTGGGATTACGATCCGGCCTGCCCGGAGAAAAGCCGCATCGAGATCGCGCCGCGCACGCACGAATTGTTCGCGCGGCTGAAAGACGACGGCAAGCCCGCGCTGATTTTTGCCAGCCATCTCGGCAATTGGGAATTCCCGGCGCTGGCGGGCCCGGCGCACGGGGTCGATTCGGCCGTTCTGTACCGACGGCCCAACAGCGCCGGCGCCGACCGCGTCATCAATGAAATGCGCCGGGTCAACATGGGCGAACTCATTCCATCCGGCCGCGACGCGCCGTTCCGGCTCGCCGAAGCGCTTCAGCGGGGCAAGCATGTCGGCATGCTGGTCGATCAATATCTGACCGGCGGCGTCGAGGTGACGTTCTTCGGGCGCAAGACGAGAGCCAATCCGATGCTGGCGCGGCTGCGGCGGCATGTCGATTGTCCGATCCATGGCGCCCGCGTCGTCCGCCTGCCCGGCAACCGCTTCCTCGCCGAAATCTCGGAAGAGGTCGAGCCCGTGCGCGACGCTTCGGGCGAGATCGACATCCAGGGCACCACGCAGGCGATCACGTCGGTGGTCGAAGGCTGGATCCGCGAATACCCGGATCAGTGGCTGTGGCTGCATCGGCGATGGCGGTAGGTAGCCAGTAGCCCCGATCGAGCGCAGCGAAATCCGGGATGGATGATGCCGGATAGCAAAGCTTCCCCGTATTTCACTTCGTTCAATCCGGGCTGCGATCACTGATTTTCATCTCAAAAAGTCATTTCAATCGCCATTGCGGAGGAGCACTTGCGACGAAGCAATCCAGTCTTCACTTATGACTCTGGATTGCTTCGCTTCGCTCGCAATGACGGCGAGACATAACTCTGCATTCTCGCGACACGCTTTTGTCCGAGGCTTTCCATTTCGTTCCCTCCCTCAAAAGCAAGAGGGCGCGGGGAAGACCGGGTGCGCGCTGCACCCGCGGTCTCGTGTGCAATTTGATGCACAAGGAAGTGCGCACACGAGCATACAGGTTCAGCGGAGACACTCCGGCCTTCCCTGCGCAATGGCTTTACGGCTTACTTCGCGCTCTCCTTGGTGTCCACGCTGTGTCACCATCGCCCCCGGGGAAGCGCTAGCTTCCTTGAAACTTGACGCCAGCACTGGGGCGTCAGGACCACACGACTTGGCCGTGCGCGCAACGTCACTCGTCTCGTGACGCAACGCGCCCATCGCTCCCCGCGCCCAACGTTTCGTGACGGTCGACACGCCCCTCTTGAGGGCACGGGATGGCGCTATTGAGCCGGTGATTTGTCGCCGAAAACAACGATGAGGGGTGCGGCAAATTAGCCCGACGGGCAAATCAGTGAAATGATGTCAAGCGATTTTCTCTCGCCCCCAAATTACGGCGACCGCTAGCTCAAGACTAGCGAATACTCGCGGAGCGAGTACTGTCGCTTCGGTTGTGCTAAGATCAAAGGGCGGTGGGTTACGCCTGCGATACCCCGATCACGGTGTTTGATCGATCATGACATGAAGATCGTCAAAACTATCATTCTTTTCGCCATCGGATTCTTGCTCATTGCCGTTGGGCACAACTTCCGACATTGGATCAAAGAGGGTTTCTGGCCTGGCTTGGGCGGCGTGCTCATTGGCTTGGGCCTGCTGCTCCTTGGGACTGTGATTACTGCCCAGATCGCGAGAACGCCGAGACGCCGTCGGCTCGCGAAGGCCGGTGGCGACAAGGTCGCCACGCTCCTCGCGGCATATCCCGGACCGGTCACGTTGAAAGCTTCGCGAACGGGGCGGGTCATGCTGGTGGTGGGCGTCGCTGCGTGCACCCTTGCAGGGGTCTCGGCATTCGTGGCTCTACAGGCCGGCCATACCGCGGTGGGTGTGGACATGACAGAGTCTGCCTTTGAAATGAGCCTGTTGGGCCTGTGGGCCAGCGCGTGTTCTGCGTGCGCGATGTTGCGTGGAGCTCTGCGGCTCGATGGCAATGGTTTTCAAGCCACCCTTTTCATTCGAAAGCAATATCTGTGGATAGAAGCGCGTGACTTCCGTATTTCCAAGTACAACGGTGTCCAGTTCGACGTGGTGGGGCCTCGTTTGTCGTTCGCATCTTCGAGCAAAACGCTGGACGACAATTATGGTTTGGAAGCGGACGAACTGGCCGATCTCATGGAGGCCTAGCAAAGCGCAGCGCTCGATGGTCAGCATGTAGCCCGGATTGAGCGCAGCGAAATCCGGGGTTAACGGTGCCGGATGGTGCGGCTACGCCAAATTGAGCCGCAATGTCATCCAAGTTTCCGCCTAGATTCCCGCTGCATTGATTCCAAGTGATTCGGCTGATGGTCTTGATCCCCGGGGGTATTGCGGATGGCATTTTTCAAGCGAGAACTCGGCCCGGTCGAACGATTCGAGGGTACGCTCAGAACCAAGCAGGCGGCGCGGCAAAAACTGGCCGACCGGTTGAGCCTCGCCGAGGCGGTCGTTGCAGAAAAACGTGCCGCGGCGGAACGGCTGGCGGTGGCCGGCGCCAGCGATGCCAAGCTTGGCCGGGCGGAGACCGAGCTGCGCGCCGTCGAGGAGCGCGCCAAGGCGCTGCGGGCCGAACTGGCTGATGCCGATGAGCAGGTCGCCTCGACCGAGCGCACCCTGGCCGACGCCAGGGCGCAACGCGACCGCGACCTGACAGCCGACCAGATCGAGGCGATGGCCGCGGCCATCGAGCAGGCAGCCCCCGGATTTGACGCCGGCGCCGCCGCGCTGGTGAACGCCGTTACCAAGAGCGCGACGTCGGTGCTGGAGGCGACCCGGTTCTCGACCAGCGTGGATGCGGTGCGCCGGGAGGTTCTGGCGGCGACCGATTTGATCTGCTGGGAGCTCCGGTCCGCGGCGGTGCGCACGCGCGCCGGCAATGCGAACGTCGCCATCGGCGTGACCGCCGAACCGCAGCCCGCACCAAGTCAGGAAATCGACCGGCAACTGATCTACACCCTCAATGCGCTGCTTTGGCGGGAAGCCGGCAAAGCGCGCACCGCGCCGGCTTTCGCGCTGGTCGAGTTGCCAAAAATGCTGTTGCCGGTCGCGCTGCGGCACCAGCATGTCGACCATCTCAATGCCCGGCGGGTGCAGACACTGATGCACATTCATGGCAGCGAAGGACAGCAAAGCGAACTCCGCCCCGACGATCCGCAACTCGTCGATCTCGATGCGCTTGCCACCGAGGAGGAAAGCGCTCGCGCCAGTGTCGCATGAGCGCGAATGGCCGTTGACGCTTCCGCTTCGTTGACCGGGTGAATACGCAATCAGGATTGCCGATAATGCTCGGCGTGACTACCCGATCAACTTTTCCTTAACGCAAAGTCCTCTTTTGCGTGCAATCACAATCGGAACATGCGCAAATTGTGGTCTATTCGCGCCCCCGGATTGTGGCGGAGGACGAATGAGCGCGAAGATGTGGATTTTGCGCAGCGTATGCCTGATTTGCTGCTGCATCGTAGCAACTGCCGTTGTCGTAGCGTTCGTGGAGATTGCGGCCTACCACGCCGTCGCTGACATGACAGGGTGCAATTTGGGTCAGCTATGGTTCGCGTGCGAAGATAGCTGGGGCGGCCGTTTGATAGCACCGGTCCTCAACCTGCCGGCGCTCTTCTCATACGCGCGAGAGTTCACGTTTGCGCCGCTCGGTGGCTCGCAGATGGGTCGAGAATTCTTGCTTTCGCTTTATCTGTGCGACCTCGTGTTCGTTCTTGCCCTGATTTACCCGCTGCTGCTGTTTAGCCAAAAAAGCAACGACAAGGAGAATCAGTAGCAGGGATCAAGTTATTGCCCGTCGTCGTCGGATTGTCAGTAACGAGCTAAGAATGGCTCTGGAGGCTCTTCATGCACCGATTTTCGTTAGTTGCGCTGTTGCTGCTAATGAACGCTCCCGCCACTGCAGAACAACTCACAATTCGCTGCAACCGCGAGGGCGCTTACAATTTCGGTACTTTCGATACCGAGGCCAACCGAATGATTTGGGAGGTCATCGGCGGGAGCTCATTCCGCGGACAGATCAAACGCGTAACCGATAGAGAAATAGAATTCGTGCTGCTGTTTCCCGGTCGAATGCAGACCAGTCTTTACTACATGCGCAATGAAGCACGCATCGAAGTTCAAGATAGTAACGGTCGATCAGTTACCGCTGAAAATTGCGTAGCATGGCCGTTGCGCGACGTTCTCGGCAAGTGGGATAACTGGGGGCCCATTCCGCTGAAATAAGGGACGCCCCCTACCGCCCCGTCTTCACCTTGGTCCACAGCCGGTTGATGACCCGCTGCGTGGCCGGATCGCGCGCGGTGATGACGAACAATTTCTTCAGCGTCGCATCGTCGGGGTAGATGTTCTTGTCGCCCAGGATTTTCGGATCGATCAACTTCTGGCTCGCCAGATTGCCGTTGGCGTAGGACAAAAAGTCCGAGTTTTTCGCCGCGACCTCCGGCCGGTAGAGATAATTGATCAGCTCGTAGGCCTCGGAAACATTCTTCGCATCCGCCGGGATCGCCAGATTGTCGAAGAACATCTGCGCGCCCTCCTTGGGGATCGCATAGCCGATCTCGACGTCGCCCTTGGCTTCCGCGGCGCGGCTGCGCGCCTGCATGATGTCGCCCGACCAGCCCACCACGAGGCAAATCTCGCCGGTGGCGAGCGCGCTGAGATATTCCGATGAATGAAATTTGCGGACGTAAGGCCTGATCTTGCTGACGAGATCGGCGGCCTTTTCCAGGTCGGCCTGCTTGGTCGAGTTGGGATCGAGCCCGAGATAACCGAGCGCCGCCGGAAAGATGTCGTCGGCGGAGTCCAGCATATGGACGCCGCAATCCCTGAACTTTGCCAGGTTCTCCGGCTTGAAGATGATGTCCCAGCTATCGATCGCAGCATGGGGCCCGAGGATCTTCTGCACCGCCTTGACGTTGTAGCCGATGCCGGTGGTGCCCCACATGTAATTGGCGGCGTAGGTATTGCCGGGATCGTAGGTCGCGAGATGCCCGGTCACCATCGGCCAGGCGTTGGCGAGGTTCGGCAGTTTTGACTTGTCGAGTTTCTGGAAGACGTGCGCGGTGATCTGGCGCTGCAGGAAATAGGCGGTAGGCACCACGACGTCGTAGCCGGACTTGCCGGCCAATAGCCGCGTCTCCAAGGTCTCGTTGGCGTCAAAGGTGTCGTAGACCACTTTGATGCCGGTTTCCCTGGTAAAATCCTCCAGCACATCAGGCGCGATATAGTTCGACCAATTGTAGAAATTGACGGTGCGTTCCTGCGCGCTCGCAGGCAGCGCGGCGACTGCGACAGCGATCACGGCAACAAATCCCGATATCGCACGGCAGACGCGCATCATGACTACCTCTTGCGACGGTGCACCGCGTCGGACAGCCGCTCCAGCGCGGTATCGAGGGTCTCATCCTTCTTGGCAAAGCAGAAACGCACCACAGACGTAACCGCATCCTGCTCGTAGAACGCCGACACCGGGATCGCCGCCACCTTGTAGTCACTCACGATCCGCTTGCAGAACGCCTCGTCGGTTTCATTGAGGCCGAGCGGCGACAGGTCGACGGTGAGGAAGTAAGTGCCCTGCGATTTCAGCACGGGAAAGCCGAGGCTCTCGAGCCCTTTTGTCAAACGATCGCGGCTTCGCGCCAGCCCGGCGCGCATGTCATGAAAATATTCCGCGGGCTTGCCGAGGCCATAGGCCACCGCGGCCTGCAGGTTGGGCGCGGTGGTGAAGGTGAGAAACTGGTGCACCTTGGCGGCGACGCGCAGCAAGGGAGGTGCTGCGCAGACAAAGCCGATTTTCCAGCCGGTCAGCGAAAAGATCTTGCCGGCGGAGCCAACCTTTATCGTGCGGTCGCGCATTCCGGGAATCGTGATCAGCGGAATGTGCTCGCGGCCGTCGAAGATCACGTGCTCCCAGACCTCGTCACAGATCGCAATGCTGTCGAACTCCTGGCAGAACCGCGCCAGCAATTCGAGGTCCTCGCGCGGATAGACGACCGCTGCCGGATTGAGCGGATTGTTGAACAGCACGGCTCTCGTTTTGTGATTGAAGGCGCCCCGCAGCATCTCCTCGTTGAGCCGCCAATGCGGCGGCTCCAGCCGCAGCAGCCGCGGAATGCCGCCGGCCTGGCGGATGATCGGCAGATAGGAATCGTAGACCGGCTGGAACACGATCACTTCGTCGCCCGGCTGCACCACCGCGAGAATCGCCGAGGTCAGCGCCTCGGTGCCGCCCGAGGTCACCATCACCTCGCTCATCGGATCGAGCGTCAGCCCATGCCAGCGGCCGTAATGCGCAGCGATCGCCTGACGCAGTTCCGGAATCCCCATCATCGAGGGGTATTGGTTATAGCCGTCCATCGCCGCATCGGCCGCGGCGCGGCGGATGTCTTCCGGGCCGGGATCGTCGGGAAAACCCTGGCCGAGATTGATGGCGTTGTTGTCGCGCGCGGCCTGCGACATCGCCTCGAAAATGGTGACGGGAAGGTCGGCAAAGACCTTGTTCATCGAGCCCATGGCAGCGATCAGCCGCCGGTCCTGGTCGGCAGTCCGGCTTCCTTCCAGCCGAGCATGCCCCCGGCCAAATGCTTGTCATAGGGCAGGCCCGCGGCTTGCGCCGCCAGCGAGGCCGTTACCGAGCGCTTGCCGGAGCGGCAGGCGAACACCACCTGCTTGCCTTGCGGATCTGGAATATTTTTGGGATCAAAGGTCGAGAGCGGAACGACCACGCTGTCCGGATAGGCTTCGACAGCCACTTCGTTCGGCTCGCGGACGTCGACCAGCAGATAGCGCCCCTCCGCCACGCCCTTCGACACCTCCGCCGACGTCAAATCGTGCACCTGATGATCCGCCACATCGTCCTCCCGAAAATCCATGCCTGACAGGCCGTCGGCCGCGCCGATCGCCCGTATTTTCGGGGCGCAAAGTCGCCCCTCGCGTGAGGAAAATCAAGCGGTAGAAAGTGCTTAAGGCAATGCCCGAAAGCTGCAGCAAAGTCTCAAGTCGCGACCGATCCGCGTCCCGGGCGCGGTGCAGCGCTCCTTCAACGCTGCTCCGCAGGCGGGGAACGTCGCCCCGCCTGGACGGAGCTAAACCGTAACCTGCGTTCCCACTTCGACCACCCGCCCCGTGGGGATCTGGAAATAGTCGGTGGCGTCGTTGGCGGTGCGGCTCAGCGCGATGAACAGATGATCCTGCCAGCGCGGCATGCCCGAATGCGCCGCCGGCTTCAGCGCGCGCCGCGACAGGAAGAACGAGGTCGACATGATGTCGAAATGCCAGCCGAGTTTGCGCGCAATCGCCAGCGTTTTCGGAACGTTCGGCGATTCCATGAAGCCGAACCGCAGGGTCACCCGGGAGAAGGTGGCGCTGATCTCGTCCAGCCGTACCCGCTCGGACGGATCGATGCGCGGCGTCGGCGCGGTCTCGATGGTGAGGATGACGTTCTTTTCGTGCAGCACCTTGTAGTGCTTCAGGCTGTGCATCAAAGCGGTCGGCGCGCTGACGGGGTCGCTGGTCAGGAACACCGCGGTGCCGGGCACCCGCTGCGGCGGGCGCTTCTCCAGCATCGCCACCAGATCGGCCAGCGGGAACTCGAGCTTGCGCGATTTCTCGAACAACAGCCTGGAGCCGCGCCGCCAAGTGTACATCAGAAGCATCACCACCGCGCCCAGCGCCAAGGGCACCCAGCCGCCCTCGACGACTTTCAACAGGTTGGCCGACAGGAAGGTGAGATCGAGAAACAAAAATGGCGCGATCAGCGCCGCGGCCGCCAGCGGCGACCATTTCCACACTTTCCAGATCACCACAAAACCCATCATCGCCGTCACCACCATGGTTCCGGTGACGGAGATGCCGTATGCGGAAGCCAATGCGCTCGACGAGCGGAACATCAGCACCAGCAGCGTCACGGCGACGAGCAGCAGCATGTTGATGCGCGGGATGTAGATCTGGCCGGAATGCGATTCCGAGGTGTGGCGAATTTCAAAGCGCGGCAACAATCCCAACTGGATGGCCTGGCGGGTCAGCGAATAGGCGCCGGTGATCACCGCCTGGCTCGCGATCACGGTCGCGACTGTCGCCAGCGAGACCATCGGAATCAGCGCCCAGTCCGGGAACATCAGGAAGAACGGGTTTTCGACGGCGCGCGGATTGGCCACGAGTTCGGCGCCCTGCCCCAGATAATTCAGCGCCAGCGACGGCAATACGATGAACAGCCAGGCGGTCTGGATCGGGCGTTTGCCGAAATGGCCCAAATCAGCATAGAGCGCCTCGGCCCCGGTGACGGCGAGAAACACCGCGCCCAGTGTAACAAAGCCGATGATGCCGTGATGGAGCATGAACTCCACGGCATGCACCGGGTTGAGCGCAAAAAGGATCTCCGGATGCCGCATGATCGGGTTGATCGCCGCGATCGCGATGACGGCGAACCACACCGCCATGATCGGCCCGAAAAACGCCGCGACGCGGGCGGTGCCGCGCGACTGCACCGCAAACAGCATCAGCAGGATGATGACGGTCAGCGGCACCACATAGGGATCGAAGGTAGCGGTCACGAGCTTGATGCCCTCGATCGCCGACAGCACCGACAGCGCCGGCGTGATCACCGCGTCGCCATAGAACAGCGCGCCGCTGACGATACCGAGCAGCACGATGGCGCCGGCGCCCTTGCTCACCGCGCGTTGCGCCAGCGCCATCAGCGCCAGCGTGCCGCCCTCGCCATGATTGTCGGCGCGCAGCAGGATCAGCACGTATTTCAGCGTCACGACGACGATCAGCGCCCACAGGATCAGGCTGACAACGCCGATCACCGCCTGCGGATTGACGGCCGCGGAAGGGCCGCTGGCGGCGATCACAGCCTCGCGCAGCGCGTACAACGGGCTGGTGCCGATATCGCCATAGACCACGCCAATGCTGCCCAGCGTCAGCGCCTTGAAGCCGGCCGTGGAATGGGCGTTGTTGCCATGACCATTTGCCGCCGGCGTTTCCGCGGCGGGCACTACAACATCGCTGGTCATGAGATTTGGGCGCCTCGAATGCTTCACTGCACAATGGCAAAGCGAGGCGGCTTATAGCCCTGCGCGTGAAGCATAGCCTACCCTGATTTTGGGGTTATGTCATGCAAAAATGCATGACTGTAATGTGACGACTCGGAGGTACCCGGGTCACCCTTGGCTGGTGACTTTGACCGTGGCTTTAGATGGTCACCTGGGTTCCGACCTCGACCACCCGGCCGGTCGGGATCTGGAAATAGTCGGTCGCGTCGTTGGCCGAGCGGCTCAGCGCGATAAACAGATGGTCCTGCCATTGCGGCATGCCGGACTGCGCCGACGGCTTTAGCGAGCGCCGCGACACGAAGAACGATGTCGCCATGATGTCGAACTGCCAGCCGAGTTTGCGCGCGATCACCAGCGCTTTCGGCACGTTTGGCGATTCCATGAAACCGAAGCGCAAGCGCACGGTGGCGAACTTGTCGCTGATGTTTTCCATCCGCACGCGCTCGGCGAGATCGACGCGCGGGGTTTGCGCGGTCTCGATGGTCAGGATCACGTTGTGCTCGTGCAGCACCTTGTTGTGCTTGAGATTATGCAAAAGCGCGGTCGGAACGAAATTGGGGTCGCTGGTGAGGAACACGGCGGTGCCCTTGACGATGTGCGGCGGCCGTTTTTCCAGGCTCTTGATCAGATCCCGCAGCGGCACTTCGGTGCGGCGGGTTTTTGCCACCAGGATCGCGGCGCCCCGGCGCCAGGTCCAGATCGTGACCGCCATGGCGAGCCCGAACAGCAGCGGCACCCATGCGCCCTCGAACAGCTTTAAAAGGTTGGCGCTGAAGAACGTCGTGTCGACCACGACGAAGGGAACGATCAGCGCCGCCGCCGTCGCGGCGCGCCAGTTCCACAGCTTCCAGATCACGACAAAGCCCATGATGCCGTCGGCGACCATGGTGGTGGAAACCGCGATGCCATAGGCGGAGGCCAGTCCGCTCGAGGTGCGGAACAGCATCACCAGCAGTAGCACGCCGGTCAGCAGCAGCGTATTGACGCGCGGAAGGTAAATCTGCCCGGCATGGGTTTCCGAGGTGTAGCGCACCTCGAAGCGCGGCAAGAGGCCAAGCTGCACCGCCTGCCGGGTCAGCGAATAGGCGCCGGTGATCACCGCCTGGCTCGCGATCACGGTCGCAGCCGTCGCCAGCGCCACCAGGGGCAGCAGCAGGATTTCCGGCACCATCCGGTAAAACGAATTCTCGACCGCGGCCGGATTGGACAGCACCAGCGCGCCCTGTCCGAAATAATTGATCAGAAGCGAAGGCAGCACGAAATAGAGCCAACCGGCCTGGATCGGCTTGCGGCCGAAATGGCCTAAATCCGCGTAGAGCGCCTCGCCGCCTGTCACCGCCAAAAATACCGCGCCCAGCGTCACCATTCCGATCGTGCCGTGCGACAGCAGGAACTCGATGCCGTACCAGGGATTGATCGCGGCCAAGACCGACGGATCGTCGCTGATGTTCCACAGGCCCATCACCGCGAGGCTGGAGAACCAGACCACCATGACCGGCCCGAAGGCGGAAGCGACGCGCGCGGTGCCGCTGCTTTGCACCGAGAACAGCACCACGAGGATAAAGACCGTCAGCGGCACCACGTAATGTTCCAGCGCCGGCGTCGCGAGCTTGAGGCCCTCGACCGCCGACAGCACCGAAATCGCCGGCGTGATCATGGAATCGCCGATGAACATGCAGGCGCCGATCACGCCGAGCGCCAGCAGCGGCCAGCTATGCCGCCCGAACGCCCGCTGACCGAGCGCCATCAGCGACAGCGTGCCGCCCTCGCCATTGTTGTCGGCGCGCAGCAGCAACAGCACGTATTTGGCGGTGACGACGATGAACAGCGCCCACAGGATCAGGCTGAGCACGCCGAGCACCAGCGTTCGCGTCACCGGCTGGCCTTCCGACGCCGCGGCCACCGCCTCGCGAAACGCATAAAGCGGCGAGGTGCCGATATCGCCGAACACCACGCCGATACTGCCGAGCGTCAGCGCCCAGAAGCCCGATGTGACCGACCCCTCGCGGGCTTCGCTTGATGAGACGCTGAGAGCCATTTCGGTAGAAAACGCTCTATCGGTTGATTCGATCCAGCCCGGCTATCGACGGTTCAGGGAGGCCTGTCAACCGACCGGCCCTAGTATCGGAGGTAATACCCGGGCCTGCCGGAAAGGCGGCTTGCCGGCCGATCATACAGGGTAATATGGCGGTGTGGCGAATTACGGCTTCAGGTCGGGCGGCAACGCCGGGTCTTCCCGCATCAGCGTAATGGTCACGCGACGGTTGGCCGATAGCGAGGGATCGTCGGGAAACAGCGGCTGGGTATCGGCCTTGCCGGAGACGGCGAAGATGTGGGCCGGCGGCAGCCCTTCCCGCTCCAGGATCTGGCGCACCGCGTTGGCGCGATCGGCGGAGAGATCGAACGCGCCATAGTCGCTTTGCGACGGTACGAAGCCCGCGGCGGTATGGCCGACGATCGAGATGCGCAGCGGCGTCGCCTTGAGCGGGCCGGCCAGCTTCTCGATCAGCCGGCGGGTGCGATCATACGGCACCTTGGAGCCGTCGGCGAACATCGAGCGGCCGTCCTGGTCGACGATCTCCAAATTGAGACCTTCCTTGGTCTCCTCGAACATGATGTGCTTTGAAATCTCGGTCAGTTCCGGCATGTCCTGCAGCGCCTGCCGCAGCGACGCCGAGGCGAGCGCGAATTCGCGGTCCATCTTCAGCTTGGCGCCGGCGAGCTTCTGGTCCTCGCGCTGGTCCGGGGTCGGCGTGTTGGAAGAGTCTTCCGGGGCGATGTGGGCGGTGTTCTTCAGTTTCGGCCGGGTCGGCAGGCCGTCGGATTCGATGATGCCGGAATAGCGCTTGTCGGTCTGCACGCCGAACGCATCGCGCATCGAGCCCGCGACGATCTTCAGCTTGTTGTTGTCCATGGTGGAGAACGCGACGAGCATCACGAAGAAGCTCATCATCAGGCCCATCAGGTCGGCGAACGTCACGAACCAGCCGTGCCCTCCTCCGTGCGCGTCGCCGCGTTTTTTCTTGGCCATGGGGGTTGTTCCGGACCGGGATCGGCCGCGTTACGCCGGGACCGGCTCGGCTTCCTCGTTGCGATGCTTTTCCGGCAGGTAGGCCAGCAGCATTTCCCGGACCAGCGCCGGGCTCTTGGAATCCCGGATCATCAGGATGCCGTCGATGATCAGCGTGCGGTTGGTTTCCTCGTCGAGCAATTTGCCATGCAGCTTGTCGGCGAGCGGCAGGCAGAACAGGTTTGCAACCAGCGCGCCGTACAGCGTCGCCAATAGCGCGGTCGCCATGAACGGGCCGAGTTTCGACGGGTCGGTCATGTTGGCGAACATCTGCACCATGCCGATCAGCGTTCCGATCATGCCGAAGGCCGGGGCGCAATCGCCGATGGCGCGGTAGATCTTGCTGCCTTCGTCGAGATGCAGCAGGAAGTTGTCGCGGTCGCGCTCGAGATTGTCGCGGATGAATTCGAGATCGTAGCCGTCGGCGACGTAGCGGATGCCCTTGGCCAGGAACGGCTCGTCGGTTTCGACCTTTTCCAGCCCGACCGGCCCCTGCTTGCGGGCGATCTCGGCGATGCCGGCGAGCTGGTCGACCAGGTCGTGCGCCGACAAACGGCTCATGGTGAAGGCGAATTTGGCGCCGAGCGGAAAGCCGTGCAACAGCGCGCTGAGCGGAAAGCGGATCATGGTGGCGGCGATCGAGCCGCCGAAGATGATGATGACGGCGTGTTCGCTCCAGAACATCTCCACACTGCCGCCGAGCAGCATGATCGTGGCGATGACGGCCGCGCCGCAAAGCAGCCCAATGCTCGTCATGATGTCCATGGGAACTCCAACGCGTCGGCAAACCACCGGCCATCCTGGACGGCGGCGCAGCTCATCCTGAGCCGCGTGGAACGACCCTACGGCGCCGCCATTAAAGACGCGTTACCGGATTCGGTAGGCATAACAATTGGTAAACAAATGACTGAAACCGGCCTGTCGAGTCCGGTTGGTCGCCTTCTTTAATCGCCTTGGCCAGGGTTAGCCGAAAAATACTGCTCGAGCTTGTTGGCGACGCCATCGAACGCCTTTGCGTCGGCCGGGCTCTCGCGCTTGATGGTGATGTTGGGCCAGACTGCGGCATATTGCCCGTTCAGCCTGACCCAGTCCTCGAGGCCCGGCTGGGTATCGGGGAAGATCGCCTCGGCCGGACATTCCGGCTCGCACACGCCGCAATCGATGCATTCGTCGGGATTGATGACGAGCATGTTGTCGCCCTCGTAGAAGCAATCCACCGGGCAGACCTCGACGCAGTCCATATACTTGCAGCGGATGCAATTGTCGGTGACGACGAAGGTCATGTCGCGGCCAGCGGCGGCCACGGGCGATCCGGCCGATAGAACAGAGCGAGTTGCAGGCTCTCGGCGATCCGCGCCGCCTTGGCCTGGAATTCGGCGCTGACGGCCTCGTCGAACAGTTCGGCGGAGGTCTCGTTGAACAACTCAAGCCAGCGCGCAAACAGCGCCGGCTGGATATTCGGGATCGCCATATGCTTGATCACCGGGTTGCCCTTGTAACGGCCGGTGGTCAGCATCACCGAGGACCAGAACGCATACATCTTGTTGAGATGCGGGCCCCAGTCACCGGGAATCGCACGCAGGAAAATCGGCGCCAACTCCGGGTCGCGGCGGACCTTGGCATAAAATCCGTCGACCAGCAGCTTGATGCCGTCCTCGGAAACATGGCCGAGCTTTGCGTGGGCCGACGTCATACCAATGCCGCCACGACGAGGACGCCGATTACGGTCCAGAACAGCGAATTGACCAGCATGCGCACCAGATCCTGATGCTGGGAAAGACCGATCGCGCGGCAGGCCAATGTCCCCGGCAACAGGAACGGCCAGGCCACGGCGTCGCCGATCGAAGCATGGTTTTTCATCGTGGCCTCCTTTAACATGTATTCGACATACCTGTTATATTTACGGCGTTGCCATAAAGCAATATCAATGATACATCTTTAAACCGATTGTGATCTTCCCGGGAGGAACCCGTGCGCCTGACGGTCTATACGGACTACGCGTTGCGGATGCTGATGTACCTTGCGCTCCGGAACGACCAGCTGGCGACGATCGCCGAGATCGCCGAAAGCTATGACATCTCGCGGAATCACCTGATGAAGGTGGCGCACCAGCTCGGCGTCGCCGGCTTCGTCGAAACCGTGCGCGGCCGGGGCGGCGGATTGCGGCTGGCAAAGCCGGTCGCCAGCATCGGGCTCGGAGACGTCGTGCGCTATACCGAGCCGGACATGGCGATCGTGTCCTGCTTCGAGCCTGTCGATGCCCCCTGCGCGATTCAGCCCTGCTGCGTGCTGAAGCGCGCGCTGAAGCAGGCGCGCGACGCTTTTCTCGAGGTGCTGGACGGCTATACGCTCGACGATCTGGTCCAGCCGCGGGCGCGGCTCAGCGGCCTGCTCGGGATTTTGCCGGTCAACGCCGTGCGCTGATCATCGGCTCGAGGCCGTCTCGGCGAGCTGGCGCTTCAGCGCGCGGACTTCCTCGAAACGCTTGCTGACATCGCGCAAGATCGCCACCGTGCCGGCTGGACGCCCGCCGCCGTCCTTCAGCATCGCGATGGTGAATTCGACCGAGATGCGCTGCCCGCCTTTACTCTGCGCCGGCACCGACAGCAGGTCGCCGTGGCCATAGTGGCTCTCGCCGGTCGTCATCACGCGATGGAATCCCTCCCAATGGCGGGCCCGCAGGTTTGGCGGGATGATCAGGTCGAGCGACTGGCCGATGGCTTCGTCCGCCGAAAAACCGAAAATCCTGCTGGCGCCGGGATTCCAGAAGGCGATCATGCCGGCGCGATCGGTTGCAATGATGGCGTCCGATTCCATCGTCAGCAGCGCATCGGCAAGTCCGTCCGGAACATTCATCAAGTCATCACTCCGCCTTACGGTTCCCTGCCCTGCTCCATCGCCAGTTCCGCCTGCAGGCTTGCGACGTCGCGATAGATCGAGGCGACCGCCAGCACGCGGCCCTTGCTCTTGTAGCGCAGCAGGCAATCCCGCGCCATGATGTCGCCGTCGACATCGATCTCGTCCCAGGCTTCGGCGTGACCGACATAATTGATCGGCACGTCGTAGTGCTGGCTCCAGAAGAACGGCACCGCATCGAACGCCTCGCGCGCGCCCAGCATGTTGCGCGCCGCGGCGTGGCCCTGGCGCTCCGCCACCACCCAGTGCTCGACCCGGATATTCTCCTTCGAATGCGGATCGGGCCAGCGCGCGATATCGCCGGCGGCAAAGATGCCGGGAACGCTGGTTTCGAGGAATTTATCCACCACGACGCCGCGATCGAGTTTCAGCCCGGCCTGCTCGGCGAGCGCTAGCCGCGGACGCACGCCGACGCCGACCACGACCAGATCGGCCTGCAGCACGCCGCCGCTCTTCAACGTCGCGCGCTTGCCGTCGATCGCGGTCACGGTATCGCCGAGATGGAAGATCACGCCATGCTCCTCGTGCAGGGCGCGTACGAAATCGCCCATGCCGGGACCGAGCACGCGCTCCATCGGCCGCTGCTCCGGCGCCACGACGTGGACCTCGATCTCGCGCGCCCGCAACGCGGCTGCCGCCTCGAGTCCAATGAAACTAGCGCCGATCACGACCGCGCGGCGCGCGCCGTTGCTGCCCTCGATGATCGCCCGGCTGTTGGCCAGCGTCCGCAGGATATGGACATGCGGCTGATCGGCGCCCGGGATCGGCAGCCGCGCTGGCTCGGCTCCGGTCGCCAGCAGCAGGCGATCATAGGGAACGCTGCCGCCGCCGGCGAGGGAGACCTGGCGCGCGCGCACGTCGATCGCGCTGACCTCGGTTTTGAGCCGGATGTCGATGTTGGACTCGGCATAGAAACTGTCGGGGCGCAACGGCATCCAGTCCTCCGGCGCGCTGCCGGCAAGATAGTCCTTGGACAGGTTGGGCCGGTCGACCGGCGCGGCGGCCTCGCCGCTCAGCATCACGATGCTGCCGCGATAGTGCTGCCGCCGCAACATCTCGGCCGCGGCAAAGCCGGCCGCGCCGCCGCCGACGATCACGATCTTGCCGGGGGCGCCGACCGCTGCCTTGCCGACGCTCTTGGGCTGTTCGCGCTTGCGCCGCACGAAGATGCGATCGCCTTCCCGCTCGACCTGCCAAACCCCGAGCGGGCTCAGCGCCGGCGCGCGGGTTGCCTCCCCGGTCCGCAAATCGAAGCAGGCATGGTGCCAAGGACAACGGATGCCGCCTTCCGCGACGATGCCATCGGCCAATGGTCCGTGATAATGGCTGCAATGCGCATCGATCGCGAAAATCTCCGCGCCCGATCGCACCAGCAAAACTTCCTGGTCGCCGACATGGCCGAGCAAGGTCTCGCCCTTGAAATCGGCTGCCGCCACGCCCTTCGACAGATCGGGCCCAGTGGGCACTGCTTGCTGTTCGGCCATGTTCACTCCTGCTTCGTTGCAGCAACCATCGGGCCATTGTGAGCGTCAGGTCGCCATGCCCAAAAATTCCTGGCGGGTCAGCGCATTGTCGCGGAAACAGCCCAGCATGCGGCTGGTGACGAGATCGGTGCCGGGCTTGTGCACGCCGCGGGTGGTCATGCAGTGATGCGTCGCCTTGATGATCACGCCGACGCCCTGCGGCTTCAGCACATCGTTGATGGTGTTGGCGATCTGCGCGGTCATCTTCTCCTGGATCTGCAGGCGCCTGGCATAGACGTCGACCACCCGCGCCAGTTTGGAGATGCCGACCACCCTGCCGTTCGGAATGTAGGCCACCCAGGCCCGGCCGACGATCGGCGCCATGTGATGCTCGCAATGGCTTTCGAAGCCGATGTCGCGCAGCACGATCATCTCGTCGTAGCCTTCGATCTCCTCAAAAGTCTTCTCCAGGATCTCGACCGGGTCCTGGCTGTAGCCGGCGAAAAACTCCTCGAACGAGCGGGTCACCCGCGCGGGCGTCTCGGCCAGGCCGTCGCGGTCCGGATTCTCGCCGGTCCAGCGGATGATGGTCCGCACCGCGGCTTCGACCTCGCTCCGGCTCGGCTTCTGGGTCGCCGCTTTTGGCGTCGGCGCGCGATCGAGGGCATGTACGTTCGGGCTCATAGGGTCCTGCTCCATTCCGGGGCCAACGCAAGGCCGGGTATCGGATATCCAGCCATTGGATGGTCCTGGAGCGGAATGGTTCCCGGCCAGGCCCGCCTCCGACGTGCAACCCCGGCAATCGAAGGCTTGTTCCGCCAATCCCGACAAATTATCGCGCGGCGGCGTTATTCCGCGGCGTGTTTCTGCAAGAACTCCTCGTCCGCCGCAGCTTCGGGCTTGCGGCCCCTGCTCCAGCGCGACAATGCGTTCGAGAAGTTGTCGAGATAGAGATAGATTACCGGCGTCGTGAACAGCGTCAGCGCCTGGCTGACCAGCAGGCCGCCAACCATCGCATAGCCAAGCGGCTGGCGGATTTCCGAACCGGTGCCGGTGCCGAGCATCAGCGGCACGCCGCCGAGCATCGCCGCCATCGTCGTCATCATGATCGGACGGAAGCGCAGCAGCGCGGCCTTGCGGATCGACTCTTCGGGCGACAAATGCTCCTCGCGTTCGGCCGCGATCGCGAAGTCGACCATCATGATGCCGTTCTTCTTGACGATGCCGATCAGCAGGATGATGCCGATCAGCGCGATCAGGCTGAAATCGAATCCGAACAGCATCAACAGCGCCAGCGCGCCGACGCCGGCCGACGGCAGCGTCGACAGGATGGTCAGCGGGTGGATGTAGCTTTCGTAGAGAATGCCGAGGATCAGATAGACCACGACCAGCGCGGCCATGATCAAGAGTGGCACGGTGCCGAGCGATTGCTGGAACGCCTGCGCCGTGCCCTGGAAGCTCGCGTTGAGCGTGGCTGGCGCGCCGAGGTCGACCATCGTTCGCTGAACGGCGGCGGTCGCCTGCCCCAGCGCGACGCCCTGGCCGAGGTTGAAGCTGATCGTAATCGCGGGGAACTGGCCCTGATGGCTGATCGACAGTGGCCGGACCGGCGCGCTGGTCCAGGCCGCAAGCACCGACAATGGAACCTGTCCGTTCGTCGTCGGTGATTTGAGATAGAGCTTGTTGAGGGTGTCGAGGTCGCCCTGCAACTCGGGCAGGATCTCCAGAATCACATGGTAGCTGTTGAGCTGGGTGAAATATTGCGTCACCTCGCGCTGGCCGAACGCGTCATACAGCGTATCGTCGATCAATTGCGGCTGGATACCGTAGCGCGCGGCGGTGTCGCGATTGATCGTGAGTTGCAGCGTGGTGCCTTCGGTCTGCTGGTCGGTCGCAACGTCGCGCAGCTCGGGCAACGTCCGCATCCTGGCCAGGATCTTCGGCGCCCACTCGTTCAGCTCGTCCAGATTGGCGTCCTGGATCGTGTACTCGAACTGGGTGCGGGTGGCGCGGCCGCCGAGCCGGACGTCCTGCGAGGCCTGCATGAACAGCCTCGCCCCCTCCACCTTCTCGGCCTGCGGCCGCAGCCTCGCGATGATATGCTGGGCGTCGGCGTCACGCTCGTCGCGCGGCTTCAAGGTAATGTAGAGACGGCCGGTGTTGAGGGCGCTGCCGCCGCCGCCGATGAACATCGCGATGCTGTCGACGGCCGGATCGTGCTGCACGATCGCGCCAAGCTCTTCCTGCTTGCGCTCCATATTGGCAAACGAGATGTCCTGGCCGGCCTCGGAGGTCGCGGTCAGGAAGCCGTTATCCTGCTGCGGGAAAAATCCCTTGGGAATGATGATGAAGAGATAGACCGACAGAGCCACGGTGGCGAAGAACACGCAGAGCGTGGTCAACCGCCAGCGCAGCACGGTGTCGAGACCGCGCTCATAGGCATGCAGCATTGCTTCAAAGCCGCGCTCGCTCCATTGATAGATGCGGCCATGCTTGACGTCCTTGTGAGCGCGCAGGAAACGCGACGCCATCATCGGGGTCAGCGTCAGCGACACCACGAGCGACACGAAAATAGTCATCGCCAGCGCCACCGCGAATTCGCGGAACAGGCGGCCGATGATGCCGCCCATCAGCAGCAGCGGAATCAGCACCGCGACCAGCGAAACGCTGATCGAGATGATGGTGAAGCCGATCTCGCCGGCGCCCTTGAAGGCGGCGGCGAGCGGCGTCTCGCCCTGCTCGATATAGCGCGTGATGTTCTCCAGCATCACGATGGCGTCGTCGACGACGAACCCGACCGATATGGTCAGCGCCATCAGCGACAGGTTGTCGAGCGTGTAGCCGAACATCCACATCAGCGAGCACGCGCCGAGCAGCGCCAGCGGCACCGTGACGCTCGGGATGATGGTGGCCCAGACGCTGCGCAGGAACAGGAAGATCACCATGACCACCAGGACGATGGTCACCATCAGCGTGAACTGCACGTCCTCGACCGCGGCGCGGATGGTCAGCGTGCGGTCGCTGATGATCTTGATCTTGATGGCGGGCGGTATGGCCGCGATCAACCTTGGCAATTGCTCCTTGATCTTGTCGACGGTGTCGATGACGTTGGCGCCAGGTTGCTTGAAGATGACCAGGAACACGCCGCGCTTGCCGTCGGCCCAGGCCACCCGCTTGGCGTCCTCGGGACCCGAAACCGCCTTGCCGATGTCGCGGATACGCAGCGGCCCGCCATTGCGATAGGCGATGATGACGTCGTTCCAGGCGTCGGGATCGGTCAACTGGTCGTTGGCATAGATCGTGTAGGCGCGCCTGGCGCCGTCGATGTTGCCCTTCGGGCTGTCGGTGGTGGTGACCGCGATCTGGTTGCGTATATCCTCCAGCGAAAGGCCTTTGGCCACCAGCTTGGCCGGATCGACCTGAACCCGGATCGCGGGTTTCTGCTGGCCGCCGATGAAGACCTGCGCCACCCCCGAGATCTGGCTGATCTGCTGCGCCAGTTGGGCATCGGTGCCGTCGCTGACCGCTGTCAAGGGCAGCGTGTCGGAGGTTGCCGACAACAGCATGATCGGAGAATCGGCCGGGTTGACCTTGCGATAGGTCGGCGGCGACGGAAGATTTTTCGGCAACTGGCCGCTGGCGGCGTTGATCGCGGCCTGGATGTCGTTGGCCGCGCCGTCGATGCTGCGGTTGAGATCGAACTGGATGGTGACCGCGGTCGAGCCCAGCGAACTCGTCGAGGTCATCTGGGCGATGCCGGGGATTTGCGCGAGCTGCCGCTCCAGCGGCTGCGCCACCGAAGAGGCCATGGTTTCGGGGCTGCCGCCCGGCAGCGTGGCGGAGACCTGGATGGTCGGGAAATCGACCTGCGGCAGCGGGGCGACCGGCAGCAACGGATAAGACACCAGGCCGACGAACAGGATGCCCGCCATCAGCAAGGAGGTTCCGATGGGATACCTGATAAAAGGCGCAGAGATGCTCTCGCTCATGCAAGAACCTCCCGGGTTATGTGTCTACTCCCTCAGACGCCAAGATATCGTTGCAGGACTTCAGGCTGTGCCTTGATCTCCTGAGCCGGACCTTCGTGAACAATGTGCCCGTTATTGACGATGTAGATGCGCTGCGCCAGCGTCAGCGTCGCAGCCAGATTCTGTTCGACCAGCACGATGGTCTGGCCCGCCGCGGCGAGATCGCTGCAGGCCTTCATCAGATCACGCACGATGATCGGCGCAAGCCCTTCGAAAGGCTCATCCAGCAGGATAATCTTGGGATCGCGCACCAGCGCGCGCGCGATCGCCAGCATCTGCTGCTCGCCGCCGGAAAGGTCGGTGCCGCGATTGCCGCGCCGTTCCTTCAGCCGCGGGAACATCTCCCAGATGCGGTCGAGCGGCCAGCGTTTTGAGGCGGTCAGTCCCGCGAGAACGAGGTTTTCCTCGACATTGAGGCTGCCGAAAATCCGGCGGTCCTCGTGCACCAGTTGCATGCCGGCCAGCGCGATGGCGTGGCTCTTCTTCCCGGCGATCTCGACGCCATCGAACATCACCGAACCCGTGCGCGGCGTCACCACGCCCATCAGGCTCTTCAGCGTGGTGCTCTTGCCGGCGCCGTTGCGGCCGAGCAACGCCACGACCTCGTTGCGCTCGACCCGCAGCGCGACGTCGAACAGGATGTGGGAATCCCCGTAGTAACTGTTCAGGCCGTTGACCTCGAGCAAGCTCATGCGTCGAGCACTCCATGCACGCCGCCCAGATAGGCTTCCTGCACCGCGGTACTTTTCTTGATCTCGTCGGGCGTGCCCTCGACCAGGACGCGGCCTTCCTGCAGCACGGTGACGCGCTCGGCCAGTTCGAACAGCGCATCCATGTCGTGATCGATCACGATCATGGTGCGGTCCCGGCTGATCGATTTGAGCAGTTTTACCGTCTCGACGCGCTCCTGCGGGCTCATGCCGGCCAGCGGCTCGTCCAGCAGCAACAGGCTCGGCGAGGTCGCCAGCGCCAGCCCGATCTCGAGCCGGCGCTTTTCGCCATAGGCAAGCTCGGAGACCGGCGTGTCGGGCCGCGCGGTGAGATTGACCAGTTCGAGCGTGCGCGCGACCAGCGCGTTCAATCCGGGGATGCTGTCGAGGCTGCGGAACAGATCGAGCCGGAATTTGCCGCGCAGTTTGGCCAGCGCCGCGATCACGATGTTTTCCCGGACCGTCAAGCCCGTGAATAGCTGATTAACCTGATAGCTCTTGGTCAGGCCGTGCTGGCAGACGTCGGTGACGCTGGCGCCGGTGATGTCACGGCCCTCGAACACGATCTTGCCCGAGGTCGGCGCGATTTCGCAGGTCAGCATCTTGAAGAAGGTCGACTTGCCGGCGCCGTTGGGGCCGATGATGCCGCGCAGTTCGCCATGATTGACGGTGAAATCGATGTCGCTGTTGGCGACGAGGCCGCCATAACGCTTTGTAAGGCCGGTGGCCTGCAGGATGACGCCGCTGCGCGCTGGGCCCGTACGGGCGGGCGCAGGCGGCGCGGCGGTAGCCGCTGGCGCAGGAGCGGCGCCGGGTGCAGCGACCGGCGCGCTCGCCTCGGAAACGGTCGAGCGTCTGCCGGCGATCCAGCGGTAGAGATCCTCAAGGCCGCCGACAATGCCGCGGCGCAGGAAACAGACCAGCAGCACGAACACGGTGCCGAGCACGAGCTTCCAGGCCGCGCCGAGGCCGAGCGCGGCCTGCAAGAAATCCTGCAGGAACAGCCAGACCGCGGCGCCGACCAGCGGACCGAACAAGGTGCCCCTGCCCCCGATCGCGGTCTGCATCACCAGCTGGCCCGACGTGTCGAAGGTGAAGGCGTCGGGCGGCATGAAGGCCTGCAACACACCGAGCAGGCCGCCGGCAAAACCGGCATAGGCGGCCGCGATCACGAAGGCGGTCAGCTTGTAGCCGTGGATGTTATGGCCGACCGCGGTGGCGCGCAGCGGATTGTCGCGAATCGCGCTGAGGATCGCGCCGACCGGCGAGCGCACGATGCGCAGCGCGATCACCACGCCGACGAAATAGCACAGCGCCAGGAACTGATAGAGCGACCAGCCGGTGGTGAAATGCAGCGTGGTGAAACCGAGATTGAAGCTCGGCGTCGGCACGCCGGGCAGGCCGTTCTCGCCGCCGGTCCAGTCCGCCAGCGGATTGAACTCGACGAAAAAGAAAACTTCCGCGATCGCCACCGTGATCATCGCAAAATAGATGCCGGTCCGCCGCAGCGCGATCAGCCCCACCAGATAGCCGACGGCGGCGGCGGCGATCATGCCGATCACCAGCGCCAGAAACACATTCGGAAAGCCCGCGCGGGTCAGCAGGTAGGCCGCGACAAAACCGCCGGTGCCGTAAAAGGCGGACTGGCCGAACGACAACAGCCCGGTGAAGCCGAACAGGATATCGAAGCCGAGGCCGAACAGGCCCCAGACCAGGATCCGGTTCACGGTGTTGGGCGCGAAGCCGAGATACGGCAGCACGAACGGCGCGAGGATCAAGCCGATCACCGTCAGTGCTTCGATCAGAAAAGGACGTTGCTTAAGCATCAGTTGACCACGCTCATTCGCGTCCCTGCATGCCGAGCAAGCCGTGCGGCCGGATCACGAGCACCAGCGTCATCGCCGCGAACAGCATGACGTAGGCGTAGCCGGGATTGACCATCGAGGTGATGCTGATGATCTCCCCGGCGATCAGGCCGCCGAGAATGGCGCCCGGAAACGATCCGACGCCGCCGATCACCACCACCACGAAGGTTTCGACCAGGATGTCGTCGCCGACGCCCGGCGTCAGCGACACCACCGGCGCATTGACGATGCCGGCAAACCCGGCCGCCATCGCGCCGATGCCGAACACGATCATGAAGACGCGGTAGACGTTGATGCCGAGCGAATCGACCATCACCGAATCCTCGATGCCGGCGCGCACGATCATGCCGAGCCGGGTG
>Ga0068856_100000021_pt1 | contig 145017 bp, 118 predicted proteins | sample KBSCornC62_FD_66595 | JGI IMG/M metagenome (GOLD analysis project Ga0068856, IMG submission 66595) | Corn rhizosphere microbial communities from Kellogg Biological Station, Michigan, USA - KBS Corn C6-2 | ecosystem: Host-associated > Plants > Roots > Rhizosphere > Soil ...
ACGACAGGCAATCGGTCGCCACCCCAACCCCTCTCCAAAAGAGAGGGGCTAAAAGCGAAGGGCTAAACGGATTTCAAGTCCTCTCCTTTGGAGAGGATTTAGGTGAGGCCAACGTAATGATTGCGCTTAAAAAATTGAATTGATTATTAAAAAAAAGGATTATGCCACATCCAAAACGAAAAATATCCAGATCAAGAAGGGATAAACGCCGTACACACGACAAGGCCACAGCGCCAACGCTTACTACCTGCAAAACTACAGGCGCCGTACATTTGCCGCACCGCGCGTATACTGTTGACGGTAACGTTTACTACAACGGTAAATTACTGATAGAGAAAGCCGCCGTAGCCTAAGTTTAATTTTCTGCAATGAAGATTGGCCTGGATATTATGGGTGGCGATTTTGCCCCGCAGGCTACCCTGCTGGGTGCGATAGCTGCGCATAAGCTACTGAAGCCCGACGAAAAACTGGTGCTTATTGGCGACAAAGATGTTGCCGAAGCTATTCTTCGTGAACAAAATTACAGCCCGGATCACTTTGAGTATGTACATACCACAGAAGTGATAGGTATGGGTGAACACCCCACTAAAGCAGTTGTTCAAAAACCCAACTCCAGCATTTCGCTGGGCTTTAAGCTGCTTAAAGAAGGGGCTATCGACGCCTTTTCTTCCGCGGGTAATAGCGGCGCTATGCTGGTCGGCGCCATGTTTAGCGTAAAAACCATACCTGGCGTTTTGCGCCCGGCGATCACGGCTATCATTCCACAATTAAAGGGCACTTTGAGTGTTTTGGTAGATGTTGGCGCCAATGCTGATTGCAAGCCTGAATATCTGCCGCAGTTTGGTGTATTAGGCAGTTTATTTGCTGAATATGTTTACAATATGCCCAATCCCCGGGTGGCGCTGATGAACATCGGCGAAGAGGAAGAGAAAGGCAACCTGCTTTGCCAGGCCGCATATCCTTTAATGAAGCAGAATAAACACATTAATTTTGTGGGTAACGTTGAAGGCCGCACCGCTTTTGAGGATCGTGCTGAAGTGATCGTTTGCGACGGATTTACCGGGAACGTCGTTTTAAAACTCGCGGAATCGTTTTACGAAGTGTCGGCTGTCCGGGGCATAAAAGACGCCTTTATCGACATGTTTAATTACGAGCAGTACGGCGGCAGCCCGATATTAGGGGTAAATGCACCGGTACTGGTGGGGCATGGTATATCGAGCCCCGAAGCCATCAAAAACATGGTGATGCTATCCAAAAATATGGTGGAAAGTGGCCTGATCGAAAAGATCAAGCAGGCTTTTCAGTAAATCACAACAATGAGTAAAATTCACGCAGCTATTACTGCCGTGCACGGTTATGTACCCGATTATGTGCTGACTAATCACGAGCTGGAAGGCATGGTAGAAACCAACGATGAGTGGATCGTTACCCGTACCGGCATTAAAGAACGGCGGGTTTTAAAGGGTGAAGGCCTGGGCACATCAGATATGGCCGTTCCGGCTGTAAATGCACTCCTCGAAAAGCGCGGCATCAGCGCGGAGGAAATAGACCTGATCATTTTCTGCACCACTACCCCCGATTTTGTTTTCCCTGCTACGGCAAATATCCTGGCTGATAAAATTGGCGCAATAAACGCCTGGGGGTACGACCTGCAGGCAGCGTGCTCAGGCTTTTTATACGGCCTGGCCACTGGGTCGCAGTTTATCGAGAGCGGCAAGCATAAAAAAGTTTTGGTGGTGGGCGGCGACAAAATGTCGGCTATCGTTAACTATAAAGACCGCGCCACCTGCATTATTTTCGGCGACGGCGCAGGCGCCGTTTTGCTGGAACCGAATGAAGAGGGCAATGGGGTGATCGACTCGATTTTACGCAGCGATGGTTCAGGCGCGCCATACCTGCACCAAAAGGCAGGCGGATCAGTAAACCCGGCTACGCACCAAACGGTTGACGCCAACCAGCATTTTGCTTACCAGGAAGGGCAGGCGGTGTTTAAATTCGCGGTAACCAAAATGGCCGACGTAGCTGCCGAGGTAATGGAGCGCAACAGCTTAGTGGCTGATGATGTTGCCTGGCTGGTGCCTCACCAGGCAAATAAACGCATCATCGATGCTACCGCAAATCGTTGCGGGATAAACGAAGACAAAGTGATTATCAATATTGAACGCTATGGCAATACCACTAACGGCACATTGCCCTTATGTTTGTGGGAATGGGAAGACAAATTTAAAAAAGGCGACAATTTAATACTGGCGGCCTTTGGCGGTGGTTTTACCTGGGGCTCGGTATATTTGAAATGGGCGTATTGATGTGCGGATATGCAGATGCGTGGATGTGCGGATTGGTTTTGAAAATGACGGGTGCTTCAATTTTCAAATTGACACCTCTTCAAATTATCAAACCGAAGGAATATATTTGCACCCGGCAAGCCGAACATTATTAAACTGACTTTGTTATTATCATTCATTAATAAAAACTAAACAGCGCATTTGCGCATTGTACGAATATGCTGAGCACTGATAATTTGCACATCCGCACATCTGCACACCTGCACATTAAACTTGCACATCTGCACATTTAAATAGTAACTTTATCGACCACACCAATTTAACCAACCGGCATGGATATTAAACAAATTCAGGACCTTATACGCTTTGTCTCCAAATCGGGGGTAAACGAAGTTTCAATTGAGCAGGAGGGTTTTAAGATCACCATAAAAACCAACCAGGCGCCAACTTTTGTAAGTGCTACGGTCCCTGCCGAATATCACCCGGCTGCTGTGACACCGGCACAGGCACCTGCTGCCCCGGCTCCTGCAGCGACCCACTCCGCAGAGGCGCCTGCGGCCGACACCTCAAAATACATTACGGTACGGTCGCCGATGATCGGTACCTTTTACCGCTCTGCCAGCCCCGAGAAGCCATTGTTTGTTAATGTTGGCGACGAAATTAAACCAGGAAGTGTGCTTTGCATTATCGAGGCCATGAAACTTTTCAACGAGATTGAATCCGAAGTTTCGGGCCGCGTTGTAAAAATACTGGTTGACAATGCCTCGCCGGTTGAATATGACCAGCCTTTGTTTTTGGTTGAACCGTTATAGGGATTACACCGATTTTTTAGAACGATTACACCGATTAAAATCAGTGGATCCCGAATAATCGGTGAAATCACAAAAAGCAATCGGTGAAATCACAAAAAATAAACCATGTTTAAAAAGATCTTAATAGCTAACCGCGGAGAGATTGCCCTCAGGATCATCAGAACCTGTAAAGAAATGGGCATCAAAACCGTAGCTGTATATTCCACCGTCGATCGCGACAGCCTTCACGTCCGTTTTGCGGATGAAGCCGTTTGTATCGGCCCGGCGCCAAGCCGCGATTCCTACTTAAATATCCCGAACATCATTTCAGCAGCCGAGCTTACCAACGCGGATGCTATACACCCGGGCTATGGCTTCCTTTCCGAGAACGCAAAGTTTTCAGCGATTTGTGCCGAATATGGCATCAAGTTCATCGGCGCTACCGCCGCCCAGATCAATGCCATGGGCGATAAAGCTTCCGCTAAGGAAACCATGAAGAAGGCCGGCGTGCCGACCATTCCCGGCTCAGAGGGATTATTGACCAGTGTAAAAGAAGGCATAGATATTTCCAAAAAAATCGGCTACCCGGTTATCCTGAAAGCTACCGCCGGCGGCGGCGGCAGGGGCATGCGTATTGTTTGGAAAGACGAAGAATTTGAAAACGCATGGGACTCCGCCCGTGCCGAATCAGGCGCGGCTTTTGGAAACGATGGCATGTACCTTGAAAAATATGTACAGGATCCGCGTCACATCGAAATACAGGTAGTGGGCGACCAGTATGGCAAAGTGTGCCACCTGTCCGAAAGGGATTGCTCCATACAGCGCCGTCACCAAAAGTTGGTTGAGGAATCTCCCTCGCCGTTTATGACGGAGAAGCTGCGCAAAAAAATGGGCGACGCCGCGATCAAAGGCGCAAAGGCGGTAAAATATGAGGGCGCCGGAACAGTAGAGTTTTTGGTTGACAAGGACCGGAATTTTTATTTTATGGAGATGAATACCCGTATCCAGGTGGAGCATCCGGTTACCGAAGAAGTGATCAATTTCGATTTGATCAAAGAACAGATAAAGGTGGCCGCAGGCATACCCATTTCAGGCAAGAATTATGAGCCCCAGATGCATGCCATCGAATGCCGCATCAATGCGGAGGATCCGTTTAACAACTTCCGCCCTTCGCCGGGAAGAATTACCAATTTCCATTCGCCGGGTGGCCACGGCGTACGCATTGATACCCATGTTTACACCGGATATGTAATTCCGCCAAACTATGATTCCATGATCGCTAAAGTGATCTGCGTAGCACAAACCCGCGAGGAAGCGCTTAGCACCATGGAGCGCGCGCTGAGCGAGTTTGTGATAGAAGGTGTTAATACCACCATCCCCTTCCACTTAAAATTATTGCAGGACCCAAACTTCCGCGCGGGTAATTTTACGACAAAGTTTATGGAAACCTTTGAATATGCTGAATAACAAAGGCTGTTTTATCGTTTACACATACTTATATTTGCCGGTGCCGCACACCGGTATTTTATTTTAAAAAAATGGCAAGTTGGGGAAACAAGCTGATCAGCTCGATCAGGGAAAAAGGTAAGAATATGCAATCCGAAATGTCGTTTTTTGAACATTTGGAAGCATTGCGCTGGCATATTATACGCACGGCCCTTTTTATCCTCGTATTTGCCATCCTTGCGTTTATTTTTTTCAAAGATGTTTTTTTTAAGGGGATCATCCTGGCGCCCACCAAGCCCGATTTTTGGACCTACCGGATGATGTGCCATATGGGAAACTGGCTGCATAGCCTGATGTCTTTTATTAATCCGGACGATTTTTGTGTGCACGCATTCAATTTTAAGTTGATCAATACCGAGATGGCAGGGCAGTTTACGCTGCAACTTAACACCTCGATCATGATCGGACTGATATTGGGCATTCCCTACCTTTTGTTCGAGCTCTGGCGCTTTATACGCCCGGCGCTTCACGCAAATGAACGCAGGGCCGCCAGCGGATTCGTTTTCTATGCTTCGTTTTTGTTTTTTTTAGGTGTGATGTTCGGTTATTACATCGTTACGCCGCTTTCCATCCGCTTCTTCGCGACCTATAATGTCAGTGACACCATCACTAATATGTTCGATATCGACAATTATATTTCGTCGGTTACCTGGCTTACCCTGCTGGCAGGCATTGTCTTCCAGTTGCCGATGGTGGCGTATATCCTGGCGAGCCTTACCATTGTTACCGCTAAATTCATGCGGAAAACACGGCGGTATGCGACCATATTGATATTAATGCTGGCTGCAATTATTACACCTTCGCCTGATGCCCTGACCATGCTGGTAGTGGCAGCTCCTCTGTTCCTGCTGTATGAATTCAGCATCATGGTGTCTGCGTTTGTCGAGCGAAGACGGGCAAAACGGGAGAAGGCGGAAGAGCTTGCTTAATTGCGAAAGTCCAGGATTGTTGATCATTTTTCGTGATGTCGCGAAAATGATTACGATTTCGAAAAGGGGTAAAAGAATGTTGAAGATATTTGAGTATTAACGTGGACATGCAGCGCAGGATCCCGTGACGGAAACGTGCGAAAACGGAGATCTGGCAAGTTTTAAACAATTGGTGCAGCAGACTGGGGTTTATGGATTCGTTTGGCCATCATTTGTTCTTCTTTTCATTTTTCGGCATCGGCTCGCCAAGTACTTCCTTCAAAGCTGCCCAGCACTGTGTCTGAAAGTTTTGATTAGTTGCCACGATACCGCCATAAGTTGTCAATATATATTCGAGGGTGTTTAGGGCAAAGTCGACGGCGCTCCATTTTGGGGTAAAGCCATCGCTGGACATGATATTGGGATCTGAGCCCGCTATCAGCAATAGTTTTACCATCCTATCGTCTCCCCTCAATACCGCCCAATGCAAAGGAGATTGGCCTTGCACATCGAGTTCGTTTAATATAGCGCCCTGTAAAATAACGGAGCTGACAGCGTCATAATCTGATCGAAGAATTGCCTGGTGAAGCGGGTATTTATTCATAAATAAATATAGCGGTGAAATGCTAATCTTTCAAATTTCGTTTCAACATGGGGATCTCACTGCGGGCATCCTGGGTTTGGATATCAAAGTGCGTGTAGCGCAGGGTCCCTTGCGTGTTTAAGTTAACCCACAAAAATGAGGTGCACATATCCCTCCGCTACCTTTGGGTCGGCGATCACCAACGTTCCTGCCTTTGGTCTTAAGATGCCTTTTTTAATCCATTTTCTACCTGCCAAGCGTTCTTAAGGAACGCTATTCCTGTTTTTTTCGCTCCATCGGGGGGGCTGGTTGGTAGAAAAATATAAATTATTATGAGTGCGCTTCATAGGAACGCCTTGTGAAATAGTCGCCATGCCAGCATGGCCGGGTTTTATGGGTTAACTTAAACTTGCGTGCGGCCCCGCGAAAACAACAAAGCTATGCCGTCAAGGCGAGGAACAGAGCAACCTCTACAGCTGACATTTAACGAAACGCAAATGCAAGGGTGACGGGCGGGCGTCTGATAGGTAACCCGAATACAGGGTTCATTGATGAGCATGTGCAGAGGTGGCTTCGTTCCTCGCCATGACGATGTTGTGGAGTTTGCGGGTTGGGTTAAACGTTCATCAGACCTGTGACAATGGAAAACGGAAAACGAATGTATCCCATTCCAGCCTTTCACCTTTCTCCTCCCTTCCCCTACTTCAGCCCATAAACCACCACCATTTTCGATAGCGTAGGTACATACACGTGACCGTTTACGACGGTTACGGTGGAAAACTTTGCGAAGGCGCCGGGGCTGTCGGCAGGGTTAAGGCTGCTGTTCCAAAGCGTTTTGGTGACATCGCTGGCATCAAAGGCCGCCAGCATGCCCTGCGTGCCGCCGGAAGGGGCAATATAATAGGCCCACACAATGCCGGTACCGGCGGTGGTTCCGTTGGATGATACGGACAAAAACGCGCCCATTTGGTCAATGGGGCCGGGCAGGGTGCCCAGCACCTCGTTGGCCGAAAAATTTCCGGCGCCGGCATCAAACGGCAGGGCGCGCAACTGGTCGTTCTCTGACCATACATATACAAACTGGCCGGCGGGGCCTTTGTAATAGGCCGGCTGGCAGTGCAGGCTTACGTTAAGCGGGATGGTTTGCTGCACGGCATTTACGGTGGTTGAATAGCCGCCCATATTATCCTTATTCAGCAGGAATAAATTGCCGTCTTTGGCGCCGGTTAAGTAATAATTGGAGTTGGGGATCAAAAAGGCGCCCATTACGCCGTAATCGCGGTCGTTCAAATCCAGGTGGTAATAATTGGAAGGGGTAAAAAAGCTGCTTACCTGCATGCCCGCGCCCGAGGGGGTGAGTTTGATGGCGCTTTCGCCCCGGCCCTTAAGGTCGGCGGGATTGGCATTGACCGTACCTGGCGTGGTACCGTTTACCGAAGCGGTAAAAGGATCGTCGCCCACGGTTCCGTTACCCGATACCACGTACAGGTTGCCCTGCGCGTCGGCGGCAGGGCCCTGGCCGCTCTCCCACAGGCCGCCGGCCTCGCCGTCGGGCGTATCGTTATAAATGGTTTTCAGCTGCAGGGTTTGGGCGTTATAGCCAAAGATCCAGCCGTGGTAAGGGTTCCAGTCACAGTGGGACGCATAAGTAATATAAACGGTGCCGTTAACCAGTGTGAGCGCCTGGCGCTGGTTGCCGCGCAGGGGGTCGAAACTGACGGTGTTATTTACGCTGCCGTCGCCGCTGCCCGGCACGCTGCCGGTGATGAGCACGGGGCTGCCGGGTTTTTCAGCCCCGGTAATGAGATCGACGGCATGCAGGTGCTGGTAAAAATTGGTGCCCTGGAAGCTTTTAGCCACAAAATAGATGGTTTTAGCGGCCGAATCGATCACCGGCGTGCCGGTAATGCCGATATGAAAATTAAACCCGGCATATGGGTTACACCATGACGAGTTTAATTGCGTATCATTAGGAGGGTCCATGCCCGGCTGCGTATAATTGACTTTCCAGTACAGGTTTCCGTTATCGGCATCGTATGCGTAAACCGTATTGTTTACCGTGGCGATAAAAACCACGTTATGTTTGCCGCCGCCGATAGTTAAATTGCCATACACCAGCGGCTGCGTATAAACGTCGTCGTCCACCGCGAGGTTAAATAGCTGACCAAAGTGGCCGGCGTTTACGTTGGCGGTGGTGAGCGCGGTTTCCTGGTTGTTTAAGCCCGCGCGGGTGTTGTTATTATGCTGAGTAAATACCGAGACGTGCTGCGGGTTGGTTTTTGGGGGGATGCCGCCGCCGCCGGATGGATTGTCTGCCTCCTTTTTTTTGCAGGCCGTTAGCAGGAAAGCTGCCAGGAGCGCCAGGGTAAAAACCTTTGACATATAGTTTGATTTAACGTTTTAACCGGCGCTGCTTATTTTACGGCGCCGCAGCCTTTTTATGATATCCCGTAACTGACGCTAACAGGTTTAATACAAATATATCAGATAAAACCTCAAAAAAAGCCGGCAAAAAGCGTTCACGGAATGAACAAAAATGAACGCTTTTTGAGGCTTAAATTTTTTTTTTGATGCCGTTTGTGGCGTTTTGATAGTGGTTTGAGGGTGTTTCGTGAACATTTCGGCGCCGGTTTGGCGGGTAATTTTAACCACGAAGTGCACGAAGATTACGCGAAGATCACAAAGTATGTCGCTTTAAAAATATTTTTTATTTGGTTGCGGGACGGTTAGATCCAGGTTGGCCGCATACAGGGTACCTTTGTGAAAACCTTAGCGTTCTTTGTGGTAAAATATAAATTTACTGTCACGATCATTCACGAGAAGTGTCAACTTATTCCAGAAATAAGCACCCGCGAAAGCGTTCATTTTAGTGTTCAAAAATGAACGTTTTTTGCCATTTCAACTATGAAGTAATACTTCGCATATTGCGTATAGATCGTTTGCTGTCAGCTTTTTAAACCCCTGACTATGAAGTGAAAAAAACGGGGTGTCGTAAAAAAATGAACACCTGCCTTTTTGGGGCAAAAACCAGGGCTGGAGCGGGTTGGCAAGGGAGGCTGTATAGGTTGATTTTTATCGGCTGGCACGGCCAAAATTGGCCCATGGGTCGTCCGTTATGTGAGTGATTATACAACGGTGTTTTGTAAATAATTTGTTTCGCGGCTTTGCTTTTACAAAAAACCGCTAACTTTAAATTCTACTAAGCATTTGTTTATGGAAAACAAGAATAACCCGCCGGAACCGGATACCCGGCCGGATGTGAAGGACCCATCGCGTCGCGATTTTCTGAAAAAGTCGGCGCTGATCACCGCAGTCGCCCTTACCCCCGCGCCCGCCGTCGTTGCCGCCGAAAAACACATGGATGAGCGGCTGGCGGAAGCCTTTGAAAAGATGCCGCTGAGCGTAGAGATCAACGGCAAAGCGCACAACCTGATGGTTGAGCCCCGCAGCACCCTGTTAGACCTCCTGCGCGAGCAACTCGACCTTACCGGCACCAAAAAAGGCTGCGACCTGGGCCAGTGCGGCGCCTGTACGGTGCATGTTGACGGTCACCGGGTGCTCTCGTGCCTCACACTTGGCGTTATGGCGAACGGCAAGAAAGTAACCACCATTGAAGGCCTGGCCAAAGGCGAGCAACTGCACCCCATGCAGGAGGCCTTTTTAAAACACGACGGCTTCCAATGCGGCTATTGTACGCCGGGGCAGATCATGTCGGCAGTGGCGTGCATACGCGAGGGTCATGCCAATTCGGAAATGGAGATACGCGAATACATGAGCGGCAACATCTGCCGCTGCGGGGCCTACCCCAATATTGTGAATGCCATACAGGAGGTTAAGGAAGGAGGGTTGCCGGTATGAAACAGTTTCAATACACCAAAGCAGCGTCGCAGCAGGCGGTTTTGGAAGCCATTGCCAAGCCGGGTACGAAGATCATTGCCGGGGGCACCAACCTGGTCGACCACATGAAGCATGGCCTGATCGCCCCCGATAAGCTGGTCGACATCACCCACCTGCCGCTAAAGGCCATCACCCCGACCAAAAGCGGTATGCATATTGGCACCCTGGCGCTCAACAGCGTACTGTCTGAAAATGCGCTGGTGCTGCAAAAACAGCCATTGTTAAGCATGGCCCTCAAGGCCGGCGCATCGCCGCAGCTACGCAATATGGCAACCGTTGGCGGCAATATGATGCAGCGCACCCGTTGCACCTATTTTTATGATACCACCATGCCCTGCAATAAACGCGAGCCCGGCACGGGTTGCGGCGCCATGGAAGGCTATAACCGCATGCACGCCATTTTTGGCGCCAGCCCGCAATGTATAGCGGTACACCCCAGCGATATGTGCGTGGCCCTGGCCGCGCTGGACGCCCAGGTGATCATCACCGGTAAAAAGGGAGAAAAACGCATGCCTTTCATTGATTTCCACCGATTGCCGGATGATCACCCGGAGCTGGATAACCACCTGGCTAAGGACGAGATGATACTGGGTGTGGAAATACCCGAAAATAATTTCGCCAAAAACAGCTATTACCTGAAAGTGCGCGACAGGGCGTCATACGCGTTTGCACTTGTTTCAGTAGCGGTTGGATTGGATATGAGCGGCGGAAACATTCGCTCGGCACGATTGGCAATGGGCGGCGTGGCACACAAGCCCTGGCGGTTATACGACGCGGAGAAATTCCTGGCAGGCAAAGCCGCGACGGAAGAAAACTTTAAACAAGCGGCTCAACTCGCCATGCAGGGCGCCAAGGCTTATCAATATAATGCGTTTAAACTGAAACTTGCCCCTGCGGCGATAGTAGAGGCGCTCAAGCATGCTGCCGGAATTGTTTAAAAAACCTCACCCAACCCTCTCCAAAGGAGAGGGCTAAAAAGGCAGTAGGGTCAGAATTAAAACCAATAAAAAAACCCTCTCCTTTGGAGAGGGCAGGGTGAGGCCAAAAGGCGTAATGAATCAATAAGTCAGTAACCAATGAACATTCCAAAAGAAGGTATCATACGTGTCGACGGCCGCTTAAAAGTGACCGGCTCGATCAGGTATGCTGCGGAATACTCGTTCCCAGGCCTGGTTTATGGTGCGGTGGTAAGCAGTACCATTGCGAAGGGCGTTATAACCGGCATTGACAGCAAAGTCGCTGAAAAGGCGCCGGGTGTAATTGCTGTAATATCCCATCTAAATGCTCCGAAAATTCCCGGTTATGAAGGTGGCGGGCATGAAATAAAAACATTTAACGACAGCAGGATCTATTTTAACGGCCAGCCCATAGCGTTGGTGGTTGCCGATACTTTTGAACGCGCTAAATATGCCGCATCATTGGTAAAAGTACAATACAGTAAGGAACAGCATCAAACCAATATAGATGCCGGTCTCCAAAATACTTATAAGCCCTGGGGCGATGGCAGCGACTATCTCCGCGGCGAGGCAAATGCATACCAAAATGCGCCGGTTAAAATAGAGGCGGAATATCAAACGCCCATTCACGTGCACAACGCCATGGAGCCTTTTGCGATGACCGCAAAGTGGGACGGGGATAAAGTAACGGTTTATACCAAGGCCCAGGCCATCAAAAGCATGCAGCGCGACATCATGACGATGTTTAAGCTGCCCGTTGAAAATGTGCAGGTATTTTCAAAAGTGATCGGTGGCGCATTTGGCAGCGGGTCGCCGCTTTGGCCGTATGCAAAGGCTGCATTGATCGGTGCAAAAATGGTTGGTAAGCCACTAAAGGTGGTAATCGACCGCGGACAAATGTTCACGATGGTGGGTTATAGGTCACCAGCCAGGCAAAAGCTGGGAATGGGCGCAACCGCCGATGGCAAACTAATCGGCATCACCCATGACGCCACCGGCGAAACCGCCACTTATCAGCAATTTGCCGAGGGAATAACCGAGACCACCAAGTTTTTGTACGAATGCCCCAATGTAAATACCTCTTACAAATTAACGCGGCTGGACCTGAGTGTTCCAACTTATACGCGCGGACCGGGAGAAACAACAGGAGTTTTTGCCCTGGAATCTGCCGTGGACGAGTTGGCTTTTGCGCTAAACATGGATCCTGTCGACTTCAGGAAGAAAAACAATGCCGAAAAAGACCCATCCAGCGGCCTGCCATGGTCGAGCAAATATTTAATGGACTGTTTGGAACAGGGAGCAGCACAATTTGGATGGAACAAACGCCAGCAAAAACCGGGCTCAGTGATGAAGGACGGCTGGTTGGTCGGCTATGGCCTTGCCTGTGGCGCTTATGGCGCGGGGCGTGCCAATTGCACAGTGAAAGCAAGACTAAGCGTGGACGGGAAATTATTGCTCCAAAGCGCCAGCAGCGACATGGGCCCGGGCACCGCTACGGTTATGGTGAGGATCGCCTCTGGTATTATTGGTATCCCTGTCGAAAATATCGGGTTTGAGTTGGGCAGCTCGGCTTTGCCCAATGCACCGGGCGAATATGGCTCGATCACTACTTCATCTGTTGGTTCGGCCGTGTATGATGCCTGCACAGCCCTGAATGAAAAATTTAATCAACTGGATGGTAAAACAGGTGCCGCCGACCCGGATTATGTCCGGATATTAAAAGATCATAACCTGCCTTACCTGGAGGTTACGCACGAATCGGGGCGACCAGCAGATGGGAAAAATTATTCATCGCACGCTTATATCGCACACTTTGTAGAGGTGCATGTGCACTCCACTACCGGGGTGGTAAAAATAGAAAGGATAGTTTCCGCAGTGGACGGCGGCAAGATACTCAACCCCCTTACAGCCCGCAGCCAGATCATCGGCGGTGTGGTTTGGGGAATCGGCATGTCATTAATGGAAGACGCGGTGCTTGATCATCGCTACGGCAAATATGTAAACAACAGTTTGGCGGACTATCATGTTTCCTCAAACGCGGATGTGCCGCAGATCGAAGTGATATTTATCGATAAGAAAGACCCCATTACCAACCCGATGGGTTCGAAGGGTATTGGGGAAGTGCCCATCGTCGGCTTTGCCGCGGCGGTAGCCAATGCTGTATTTAATGCAACCGGGAAGCGGGTTAGGGATTTGCCTATTACGCCGGATAAATTGGTGTGAGGATTTGTTGGAATGAGGATTTGTTGGAATGAGGATTTGTTGGAATGTTGAAAAGTTGTAAGGTTGAAATGTTTTTTAGTACGAAGATTTCACACTATTTGTAATAGATAAAGATTTAATAATTATACACCAGAATAACTTTACAACATTTCAACTTTACAACATTCCAACCTTACAACAGGAAATAAATGAACGACAAAACATTAAATAAACCATCATCTTCAACCGGCATGAGCCGGGTTGACGGCCGGTTAAAAGTAACCGGTGCGGCAAAATACGCGGCGGAATTTAATGTTAAGGGCTTAACTTACGGGGTGCTGGTCTGCAGCACCATAGCAAAGGGAAGCATTAGGTCGATAGATAGTAAACAGGCCCAAAACGCACCGGGTGTTTTGGCGGTTATCAGCTATTTAAATTGCCCGAAAATACCCGGCTACCCGGCTGAGCCGGCAATGGCGCCGATAAAAATATTTTACGATGATAAAGTATTGTATAATGGTCACCCGGTTGCGGTGGTGATCGCCGATACTTTTGAAAGGGCGCAATACGGCGCTTCGCTGGTTAAAGTCGACTATAATGAAGACAAACACGTCACCAGTTTAAAAGACAATTTAAGCAATGCCGTAGCCCCGCATGATGATGCCGAATACAAACGCGGCGATCCGAATGCCTTGGCCTCCGCGCCGTTTAAAGTTGAACAGGAATACATTTTGCCCAGCGAGGTGCATAACCCTGTGGAGCTGCATGCCATTGTTGCCCGGTGGGACGCGGATGACAAGATCACCGTTTGGGACAAGACCCAGGGGGTTAAGGACACACAAAGCAATATCGCCCGCATTTTTGGCATCCCGGTTGACAACGTGCAGGTACATTCAAAATTCGTAGGCGGTGCGTTCGGCGGCGCCCTGCAGGTTTGGCAACACGAGGTAGCGGCTATTATCGGCGCAAAAGTGGTTAAACGCCCGGTTAAGCTGATGCTGACCCGTGCCGATATGTTTACCTCTGTAGGATATCGCCCGCTCACCTGGCAAAAAATAGGTATCGGGGCCACGGCCGATGGCAAGCTGGTTGGTATTAACCACCAGGCCGTGGGTCAAACTTCTACTTATGAAGATTTTGCCGAAAGCCCTGCCGATGTCAGTCGGCAATTGTATGCCTGTCCGAACGCGTACACCAGCAATAAAATTTTATCGCTGGATATTGGCTCGCCCACCTGGATGCGTGGGCCGGGCCCGGCAACAGGCACTTTCGCATTAGAATCGGCAATGGATGAACTTTCCTATCTGCTGAATATTGACCCGATCGAATTAAGGTTAAGGAATTATGCTGAAACCGATCCGGAAAGCGGCAAACCATTTTCGGGCAAGAATTTGAAGGACGCTTATAAAATGGGCGCCGAAAATATCGGTTGGCATAACCGGCCGCAAAAACCCGGTTCAGTAACAAAGGACGGCTGGCTGGTTGGCTACGGCGTTTCGGGAGGCACCTTCGGCGCCGACAGGGAGCCTGCAAGCGTCAAAGCCATGATGATGGCCGATGGCACGCTGATCGTACAAACTGCTGTAAGCGACATCGGCCCCGGGACCGGTACAATGGCAGTATCGGTCGCCGCCGAAACAATGGGCATATCCGTTGAAAAGATTAGGTTCGACCTTGGCGATTCGGCATTGCCGAATGCACCCCAACAAGGCGGCTCGACGATCACTTCCAGCGTGGGCTCTGCCGTATATATGGCCTGTAATGCCCTGAAGGAGAAATTTCAGCAGCTAATTGGCAATGGAGGTTCGGACAAACCGGATTACGTACAGGTGTTAAAACAGCACAACCTGCCGAAACTTGAAGTAAGTATCGATTCAAAAGCGGGAGCCGAGGTAGACAAGTATGCCATGTATTCCTGGTCGGTGCATTTTGTGAAAGTTTTGGTAAATCCTTTAACCGGCGTTGTAAAACTGGATAAGGTAACCTGCGTAGCTGATTCCGGGCGGATCATCAGCCCGAAAACAGCCCGCAGCCAGATTGTAGGTGGCGCTATTATGGGTATAGGCATGGCGCTGACGGAAGAGACGGTGATCGATCATCGTTACGGTAAAGTGATGAATGCCAGCTTTGCCGATTACCACGTACCCGTAAATGCAGATATCCCGCAAATAGAAGCGCTGTTTGTAAACAAACCCGACTATAATATCAACCCGCTCGGTGCAAAAGGCATGGGCGAGATAGCCCTGATCGGCATGGCTGCTGCCGTAGCTAACGCCGTCTATAACGCCACCGGGAAACGGGTAAGGGAATTGCCGATCACACCGGATAAGCTGGTGGATTGGGGTGTGATTAGTTGATTTAATGATTATGTCACTTCGAACGCAGTGAGAATCTTGTACACGTGACATTACCGCCTGCAAAGTTCGGATGTATAACGTTTAAGATTTCTCGCTAACGCTCGAAATGACATTATGCTAAAACGAATACCATGGAAAACATCAAAAAAAAGAAAGCATCGGCTGTAGAAGGATTAGACCGCGTAGATGGGCGGATGAAAGTTACCGGGAAGGCGAAGTATTCAGCGGAATATAACACCAAAGGCTTGGTTTATGGTGTATTGGCCGGAAGTACCATTACCAGCGGAACCATTAAGACGATCGATACAAAAGCTGCCGAAAATGCGCCCGGTGTATTAGCTGTATACACTTATTTAAACACGCCCAAAATTCCGGGGTACCTGGAGCCGCCCGCAACGGCAAAAGGAGCGTTCAGGATATTTGACGATAATAAAATTTATTTTAACGGCCAGCCGGTAGCGCTGGTGGTAGCTGATACTTTTGAACGCGCCCAGTTCGCCGCTTCGTTGATTAAAGTTGATTATGAGAAGACCGCTTTTCAAACAGACCTAAAAAGCAATATCGGTACCGGTTTTTCACCGCGCAACGGGAAAGATTACCTAAAGGGACAGGAAGCGGCTTACCAGGCTGCGCCGGTAAAAGTCGAAGCAGAATATATCGTCCCGACGGATGTACATAACCCTATGGAACTTCACGCCATCATCGCCAGTTGGGACGGCGACGATAAGTTAACGGTTTGGGATAAAACACAAGGCATAATTAGCACCCAGCGCAGCATTGCCCAGGCCTTTAAACTCGACCCTAAGAATGTGCATGTGATCTCGCCCTTTGTGGGTGGGGCATTTGGTGCAGCTTTACGTACCTGGCAGCATGAGATCGCCGCGGTAATGGCTGCAAAAGCTTTAAAAAAGCCGGTTAAACTGGTGCTCAGCCGCGCCGACATGTTTACGGCAGTCGGCTACCGCCCCTACACCTGGCAAAAGATAGGCTTAGGCGCAACCGCTGATGGAAAGCTGGTGGGGATTACCCATGAAGCCTCTGGGCAGACATCTGTATATGAAGATTTTACAGAAGGAACCGTAAACATCAGCCAGCTGATGTATGCCTGCCCCAATGTCAATACCAAATACCGGTTGGTTTCATTAAATGTGAATACGCCAACCCCCATGCGCGGGCCAGGTGAAGCAACCGGGGCCATCGCGCTGGAATGCGGTATGGATGAGCTGGCTAACGCGCTGAACATGGACCCCATTGAATTGCGTGTGGTTAATCATGCCGATACCGACCCCCAAACCGGGAAACCCTATTCGAGTAAATTTTTGAAAGATGCCTACCAACTTGGGGCAGATGCCATTGGCTGGAAAAACCGGAGCATGAAGCCTGGTTCGGTCATGCAAAACGGCTGGCAGGTGGGTTATGGAATGGGGGCCGGCATGTTTGGCGCGCATCGCGGCTCGGCCACGGTAGTTGCAAGGCTGCTGGCCGATGGGACATTGGACATAGAAACCGCTGTAACCGACATCGGCCCGGGCACCGGCACGGCGATGACGACCATTGCTTCGGAAGTGATGGGCCTGCCGTCAGACAAAGTGAACTTTAAACTCGGCGATTCGGCTATGCCGCCTTCGCCTACGCAAGGCGGCTCTTCCGTTACCGCAACGGTTGGTTCAGCGGTTAGCGATGCATGCCAGCAAATAAGAGATAAATTGAAAGTACTGGGCGGCGTGGCCGAAGGCGGAACGGCTGATTTCGCGCAAATACTAAAACAGCACAACCTGCCCCAAATTGAAGTTACCGTAACCTCAAAGGGCGGCGCCGAGCAAAGCCAGTATGCGATGTACGCCTGGTCGGTACATTTTATGAAAGTATTGGTGCATCCGACAACCGGTGCGGTAAAAGTAGATAAGGCCGTTTCTGTTGCGGATTGCGGCACCGTCATCAGTCCTAAAACTGCCCGCAGCCAGATGATCGGCGGTACCATTATGGGAACCGGGATGGGTTTGATGGAAGAAGCAGTGATCGATCATCGTTACGGCAGGTTGGTGAATAACGATTTCGCTAATTATCACGTCCCTATTCAAGCTGATATACCTCAATTGGAGGCTCTTTTTGTCAATAAACCCGATCCCTATATCAATCCAATGGGGGCCAAGGGTATGGGAGAGATCGCAACCATTGGAGTAGCTGCTGCCCTGGCAAATGCAGTATTTAACGCAACCGGGAAACGGGTTAGGGATTTGCCGATAACGCCTGATAAATTGATTTAAGAAAGTTGAAAGGTTGGAATGTTGGAAGATACAACCAAATTAACATTACAACATTTCAACATTACAACATTACAACAAATCAAAACCCATCGCTGGCGCCGCCGCCGCCAAATTCGCCGCCACCGAATTTTGCGCCATCGTTTTGTGGCGTTTGTGTGTGCCCGAATGTTTGCGTAACCACAAGCGATTCTATTTTCAGGTTATCCATCAAATTTGCTTCATTGGCCTCTTCCAGCGTAAAACCATGTTTCGGGTGTTTTAGATATTTGGTGATGGCATAAACCAGCCCCAATACAATTGCACCGGATAGCGTCAGCATTAAATCAACCGGTAAAATATGGTAATATGTTCTGAAAGTAAGGGCGGCTGCGGCAATTAACAACAAGGAGATGCGGATGAGCAAAATATCTTTTCTTTTTGTACCGAAACCTAAATAAGCCAATGGTATCAAAAAAGTCCACATCCAAAAAAATGGCGCCAGGGCGATAGGTTTGGCCACGCCGTTTATTTCGTCGCTTAAAGTCTGCACGATATAGTAATTCCCCGCAGCATAAAAGGTCAGCTGGCAAACAACTACCGTGGCAGCCAAACAATGTTGGTAATTGATCAACCGTATATCATTTTTTATACGCATTACCGCCAGGTAAACCAGCGCTGACGCGATGATCATCACAAATGGGATCACCGCCAAACCGGCTGATCCGATCTTTTCAACCCCAAAAAATACCACCGAGAAAAATGAGAAGACGCATATCGCAGCCGTCAGCGTATCTAAAAACCGGATGGTGAGAAACAATGTCGTTAAGCATATGATGGCCGAAAGCGCCAGGTAGTTTTCGTTGCCAGCATAAAGCAAAATAGCAAAGCCGGCAATAACTTGCGCTGCTGATAAAAACGATAAGGCATCGTCAACCCCCGATCTGAAATGATGCTTTGTATGTATCATCAGTTCAAGCGCTCCATAGCTTAACAGCCCCAGAAAAATCAGCCATCCCCCTGCACTCACCACTCCGGATGCCCAAAACATCAGGCTCAGCAAGCCATCGCCAAACAGCACAATTACAAAAGTGAGTATGGCTAAACCAACACGCGCAAAAAACCCGGTTGTATAAAAGCCAACCCGATAGGCGTTAGTGATGGCTTTAAACTCTTCATCGGTAATGCGCTGTTGTTCGAGGTGTGCTTTGAATAGCGCCAACACACGCAGGTTATTCAGCCAGGATTTGTTGTAAGCGATCATGCGGTCTTCAATTTTTTGTTAAAGTGGATCAGCAGGAAAATAAGCCCCAGGGCCGAACCGATAAAATAGAAAAAAGCAAGGTACAAAGCGCCCTCGTCTCCCACCCGGAATAATGCCCGCATTGCAAGGCAGCTTAAAGCAAAATAGGTGTACAAGGTCAGCAGCAACAAAAAGTAAAACGATTTATTCTTCATTGCGTCGGTATAAAGCAAGGCGGATAATAAAAACAGTGTCAGCATATACACTGCCGCTATATACTCGTCGTAATAATGAAAATAACCGGCCAGTAAGGCGATGTAACCGGTATGCACCCCATAGTGCTGGTAACTGAATTTGAAGTGCCTTTTGAAACGATACCGGTCTGTTAAAAAAGCTGCCAGGAGCAATATGGTGGCCAACACGATATAAGTATTGGTAAGTATTGCTTTGTCAAAATCGTTTTGCAGCAGCAAAGCTTTTGGCGTAACGGATAGGCCCATCCAAACGGCCAAATTGGCAATGGCCATGCTCAGGATTCCTAAATGATCAAAGTAGTAGGCGATAAAAAACAGCGCCACCATGGGGATCAGCGTGGCCAGCCCGTAGTCGGTGCCAAAAATATGATACTGATATTGCCAGTAGCCGATAAATGAAACCAGGCTGATGCAGCCCAGCAACAAAATGTAGTCGAAATAAGCGTTCGGCGCACTTACTTTGTTCCAGCTAAAGGGTTTAGTTGTTTTAAAACAGTAAATGAAACTACCCCCGGCGATCAACCCGATCAGCGTTAATACCGCAGTGTGGCCAATGGTATCGATGTTTTCATAAACTGCAAGCCCCAGCCCACCGGTCAACAATACCACCCCGATGTAGAGCAACGTGCGTATCTCCCAATGGACAGAAAGGTTTGGCCGCATTTGCGGTTCATTCAGCCGGGCAAACGAGCCATCGCTTATCAGGCCTTTTTCATGAAGATCATTGTAAAATTCTGCACCCATGCAAATTGCGCGATTTATTTATCAAGTATAGCAAACATTACTGAAATCGCATCGCGGTATGGAAAACATAGCCTCCAATCGCTTTTCAGGCGCCGCTATAAAAAACATTCTTTAAGTTTACCTGCGAATATGAACCCGAAAGCAAGCCTTATTCTTGGTATCTTCTGCATCGCCTTTTCGCCAATTTTTGTAAAACTCGCGGGCGTGCCGGCGCTTACTTCCGGGTTCTACCGCATATTTATTGGCTGGCTTTGCCTGGCGCCTTATTGCATCCTAAAAAACAAGTTTAAAATAAACCGGGGCGATCTGCTGATTGCCATGCTGGGCGGTATCGTGTTTGCGTCGGATATTGCTGTATGGCATTTATCCCTTTTGAAGATAAGCGCTACGGTGTCAACCCTGCTGGCTAACCTTGCGCCGGTTTGGGTAGGTTTGCTGAGCTATTTATTATTAAAAAAGAGATCGGGAGGCTTGTTTTGGATAGGAACCATCATAGCCGTGGCAGGTATGGCCATCCTGGTGGGCTACCAAAACGTTATTCATTTAAAGTTTAACGCGGGTATCCTGCTTGCCCTGCTGGCCAGCTTTTTATATGCCTGTTATATCATGATCACCAAAGGCATCCTGCAAAAGATAGAAACCATCACGTTTATGTTTTACAACATGCTTGCTGCGAGCGTGTTTTTGCTGATCATCTGCCTCATTGACCATACTGAACTGGTACACCTATCGGCATCATCATGGGAATGCCTTGCGGCTATGGGGGTAATATGCCAGCTAACCGGCTGGATAACCATTAACTACGCAATTAAGTTCCTGGCATCAACCAAAGTGTCCATCGCACTGCTTGGCCAAACCGTAATTGCCGGGTTTCTCGCCATCTTCTTTTTAAACGAGCGTCTGGAGCTTAAAGAAATTATAGGCAGCGTTATCGTATTAGCAGGAATTGCCATAAGCTTTATCACAAAGCCTATGGCAAAAATTTAGCACTTACTTTTTTATCGGCACCTGTATCCATAATTTCCCGTTTGCAAAATCCGCTGTGCCGGGGGAGCTGGAAGGGCCGCTTGTCTTCACAAAACTTAACTGGAAGTCGCCCTCGGCAATATCGATCGATGGACTGAAGCTGGTTATGGTAACCGTATTGGTGGTTTTTGTGGTGTCCAGCTTATAAAAGCTCGTGGTCGCGTTGCTTTGGTTCACCGTGTAAAAGGAAGCCTGGTCGCTGTTGGTAAGGCTGTACACTCCGGGGCCTGCAAAACGAACTTTAAACACCAGATACTGGTTATTGGCCTGGTAAAAGCCTTTTACGGTAAGCGTATCATTGGCAGCATTAAAGCTGGTTATGGGTTGGGCCACCCAGTTGATCCCCTGAAAGTTAGCGGCGACAAACAGATCATTAACAGGCGAAGACGTAGTGTTTGGTGATTGTGTATCTTTCCGGCACGATACAAATAACGCGGCACAAACAATCGTCAAAACAAAAAATATCTTTTTCATGGCTTAATTTTATAAATAATTATACAGCTAATACGAAAGGCAGACACGGCACGCTACATCAATTTGTCAGGAAAATGTTAGTAAGCTATAAACATAGCCAGCGGTAAAAAATATATTTTTGTCATTACTGAAAATTTAAATGATCTCCCGCACTACCGTCGACCGTATAATGGAAGCCACAGATATTGTGGAAGTGATCGGTGAGTTTGTGCAATTAAAAAAACGCGGGGCCAACTATGTGGGCCTTTCCCCTTTTGCCAACGAAAAGACGCCCTCTTTTACCGTTTCACCCGCTAAGGGGATATTTAAAGATTTTTCATCGGGCAAAGGCGGATCCGCCATTACCTTTTTAATGGAGCTGGAAAAGTTCAGCTACCCGGAGGCACTAAAATGGCTCGCCAAAAAATACGGCATCGAAGTAGAGGAAACCGTCGAAAAGCCCGAGAACAAGGAAGAAGAAAATCACCGTGAAAGCCTGATGATCGTGACGGCTTACGCCGCCAAATTCTTTCATGAAAGTTTGCTGGAAACTGAGGAAGGACAAAATATCGGCCTGAGCTATTTTAAAGAGCGCGGGTTCAGTAACGACATCATAAAAAAATTCGAGCTGGGTTATTCGCCCGACCAGTGGGAGGCGTTTACCGGGCAGGCTATAAAAGACGGCTTTCAGCAACAGTTTTTGGAGGAAACCGGCCTTTCGGTAAAACGCGATAACGGCTCCCTGTACGACCGTTACCGCGGCCGGGTGATGTTTCCGATACACAGCTTTACCGGCAGGGTGATCGCTTTTGGCGGCCGTACGCTAAAAAGCGATAAAAATATTCCCAAGTATGTTAACTCGCCCGAGTCGGAGATCTATCATAAATCCAATGTTCTTTACGGCTTGTTCTTTGCCAAAAAAGCCATTCGCGACGAGGATAATTGCTTCCTGGTGGAAGGTTATGCCGACGTATTGTCGGTTTTCCAGGCGGGGATAGAAAATGTGGTGGCCTCGTCAGGCACATCGCTCACAGTGGAACAGATCAGGCTGATCAGCCGGCTCACTAAAAACATTACCATCCTGTATGATGGCGATGCTGCCGGTATAAAAGCTTCGCTGCGCGGCCTGGATATGATTTTGGAGGAAGGACTGAACGTGAAGGTAGTGCTTTTCCCGGATGGCCACGACCCTGACTCCTTTGTCCGCAACTTCGGCACTGCCGGTTTCAAAAAGCATATCGACGAAAACAAAAAGGATTTTATCCTTTACAAAACCGACATTCTGTTAAAAGAGGTCGGTAACGACCCTATAAAAAAGGCGGACGTGATCAGGGAGATCGTGGAGAGTATTGCAAAGATACCCGACTCTATCAAAGCATCTGTATTTATAAAAGAATGCAGCCACCAGTTGCAAATTGACGAGCGTGCGCTGCTGTCCGAACTCAACAAAATGCGGATGGCGAAAGCCAAAAAAGATGCGCAGCAGCAATCATCACGGCCAGCCATACCGGCTGAAGAAGTATTGCCTGACGAGCCTGAGTTTAAAAGCGTAAAAGACGATTCGAGCCAGGAGCGGGAGATTATCAGGTTGCTGCTGTTATATGGCAACCGGGTTATCGACTGGGACGGTATCACCAACACTTATATCGGGCCGTTCATTATATCCGAGCTAAGCGACGTGACCTTCGAAAATGGAACGTGCAAAAACTTCGTCGATATATACCGTAAGGAATTAGAAAACGGCGTATTGCCCGATGAGCAATTTTTCATCCATTATGATGACAAAGATATTGTGGATATCACCGTAACCCTGATCGCCACCAAATACACCCTTAGCGAGAACTGGTACGAGATGCATAAAATATTGGTGCCCGACGAGCAGGTGAATATGCGCGCGACGATTTTAGGCGCGATTTTTCACCTGAAGAAACAAAAAGTGGCCAAAATACTCGATGGCTTACGAACCGAGCTGCAAAGCACCGCCGAAGAGGCCGACCAGGAAATTTTGCTGAGCCAGTACATGCACATGAAAAAGGTGGAAAAAACTATTTCGGATTATTTGGGTTCAGTAATACTAAAATAATGGCTAAGCACCTCGAACTCGGCCTCCGTGGTGAAGCGCTGGCAAAGGCGCACCTGGAAAGTACCGGATACGAGATTTTGGACGAGAACTGGACGCACGGTAAATTAGAGGTTGACCTGATTGCTTATAAGGACCGGGTGATTATATTTACCGAGGTAAAAACAAGGACGGGCAACAGTTATGGCGAACCGGAAGATTTTGTGGATGCCCGCAAGCAAAGGCTGCTCGCTGATGCTGCCGATGAATATATTTATTTGATGAACCACGAGGGAGAGGTGCGGTTTGACATCATATCGGTTTTGTTTGACCGTCAAGATAATTACGTAATAAATCATATTGAAGACGCGTTTTGGCCGAAGGCCGATTAAATATCACATGAAATATAAAATTAGCATAGGAATCGCTGCCGCTGCGGTTGTTGTGATTTTTACATTGAAGTCTTGTAAATCAGGCAGCCAGTCTGATAATAATGTTACCGTCACCCCCGAGGCGGGTACAAGTTACAAGACGGGCGATAAGGTGGCCGTTCAGGCGCATTATTGGCAGGGCACAAAAGCCGACTCCGTTGTTTACCTGCTGGATTCGGTCAGGGTGGGTTCAAAAAAAGATTCCACAGCAATTACCCTGCAAACTGACACCATGCGCCTGGGCCCCCGCATTATTACCGCAAAGGTTTACACTGCCGGTAAAAGCCAGGATGCCTCAACGAATATTGTTTTATTGCCTGCAAAAGCGCCGACGGCCTATACCTACAAGGTGATAAAAACCTTCCCGCATGATACCAGCTGCTTTACCGAGGGCTTGGTTTACCAGGATGGATATTTATATGAGAGCGGAGGAGGTTATCTTAAACCACCTCAGGGACAGGAGGTCACAAATCAGTCGAGCTTAAGAAAGGTCGATCTGAACAACGGGAAAGTGTTGCAAAAGGCATTATTGGACTCGGCGGTTTTTGGCGAAGGTATATCTATAGTGGGGGATAAGATCATCCAGCTAACCTATTTTGAAAAGATTGGCTACGTGTATGATAAAACGACCTTTAAATTGCTCAAAACATTTCAGAACAATGTCGGCGTTCAAGGTTGGGGAATGTGTTTTGATGGGAATAAGCTTTATATGGACGACAGCACCAACCGCCTGTGGTTTTTGGATAAAAACACGTTTAAGGCCATTGGCTACGTAGATGTTTATGACGACAAAGGCCCGGTGAATGAAATCAATGAGTTGGAATATATCGACGGGAAAATTTATGCCAACATTTGGAGAACGAACACGATCGTAGTTATTGACCCAAAGACGGGCGCTGTGCTCCAGAAAATTGATCTGACCAACTTATACCCGGAAGATAAAAGGCCACCCGGCGCCGATGTGCTGAACGGTATAGCTTATGACGCAGCCGGCAAAAGGATATTTATCACCGGGAAAAAGTGGCCGGTATTGTACCAGGTGGAGTTTAACCCAACCCCCCAGCCCCCTAAAGGGGGAGCAAAATAGTGTAGCCCCAATAGTCCCCCCCTTTAGGGGGTTAGGGGGTTCGCCATGCTTTATACTGATTGATCAATCCGTTGGTTGATGAATCATGCGTATTTACTTCGCTGTTATCCTTCAATTCAGGCAATATCTTTCCGGCCAGCTGCTTACCCAGCTCAACACCCCATTGATCGAAGCTATAAATATTCCAGATGATGCCCTGAACGAATATTTTATGCTCGTACATAGCGATCAATGAACCGAGGCTCCTCGGTGTGATCTCTTTTAGCAGGATCGAATTCGTTGGCCGGTTGCCGTCAAACATTTTAAAGGGCGCCAGCTTTTCAATTTCCTGTTCGGTTTTGCCCGACTTTTTTAATTCGGCAACAACCTCTTCGCGGCTCTTACCATTCATCAATGCTTCTGTTTGAGCGAAGAAGTTGGAGAGCAGCATATTGTGATGTTCACCCAGTGGATTATGCGATATGGCCGGGGCGATAAAATCGCAGGGGATCATTTTGGTGCCCTGGTGGATCAGCTGGTAAAATGCATGCTGTCCGTTGGTGCCGGGCTCGCCCCAGATGATAGGGCCGGTGGAGTAATCAACCGGGTTTCCGTTCCTGTCCACATGTTTGCCATTGCTTTCCATATCGCCTTGCTGAAAATAGGCAGCAAAGCGATGCATGTATTGGTCGTAAGGAAGAATAGCGTTTGTTTCTGTGTCGAAGAAATTATTGTACCAAATGCCTACAAGGGCCAGTGCGATGGGGAGGTTCTGCTCAAATTCGGCGGTACGGAAATGCTCATCCATCGCATGTGCACCCTCAAGCATCTCAACAAAGTTTTCATAGCCAACGCTTAAAACAATCGATAAGCCTATCGCGCTCCAAAGCGAGTATCTTCCCCCAACCCAGTCCCAAAACTCGAACATGTTTTTGGTGTCGATCCCGAATTTTTTCACACCCTCGCTGTTAGTTGATAAAGCGACAAAATGTTTGGCAATATCCTGTTCATTCGCGCCTCCGGCTAAAACCCAGTCGCGGGCGCTATGGGCATTGGCCATTGTTTCCTGCGTAGTGAAAGTTTTTGACGCGATGAGGAACAGCGTCGTTGCCGGATTTAACCCTTTTAAAGCTTCCACCAGGTGCGTGGCATCAACATTGGACACAAAATGCATCTGCAGGTGATTTTTGTAGGGCCTGAGCGCTTCCGTCACCATAACCGGCCCAAGATCTGAACCTCCGATGCCTATATTCACTACATCCGTTATGGCTTTGCCGGTAAAACCTTTCCATGCGCCGGAGATGATCGCCTCGCTAAAAGTTTTCATTTGTTCCAGCACCCGGTTTACATCCGGCATTACATCTTTTCCGTCAACCAATATAGGGGTATTGCTACGGTTACGCAGGGCGATATGCAGCACCGGGCGGCCTTCCGTGGCGTTGATCTTTTCACCCGAAAACATCGCTTTAATTGCCTTATTTACTGAACACTCCCGGGCCAGCTGTATCAACAGGGCCACCGTCTCGTCGTCGATGCGGTTTTTGGAATAGTCCAGCAAAATGTCTTCAAACTTTAACGAAAATTTTGCAAAACGTTCACTGTCAGTTTCAAACAATTCCTTCAGGCTTTTGGAGGCGATATCGATGTAATGGTCGGCCAAATATTTATAGGCCTGCGTGGTGGTAAAATCAGTATTTGGCAACATAATTGAAAGGATTTTCAAGGCAAAAATAGCATTTAATAATTAGGTGAATATTAATTGTTAAACATTCCTTAAGTGTAGAAACAACACAACCGGGATAGTGTTTTTTTAACACGGTACCCTTATTGTTCGTTTTACACTATCAAAATTGTCATATTTTTAACAGAATTTGCTAATTGTTTTTAAATTCAAAATATATATTTACTATATTTGATGCGATGATAATTAATAGAGCGTTTTGTCATCAATATGTTAATACACTCTGCCAAACTAAAAAACATGTTCGAGAAACTATTTTTGCTTGTTAAAAATAACGCCGGGACGGCTGTTATTAACAACCCGGATATACCGGAAAAGTATCACGACGCCGTAATCAACGACGCGTCGAGCTCCATCATCGAAGTATTAAAAGGCCAGATGGAAATGGGTATGCTGAAGGACCTGATCAGTTTTTTCCAGCTTTCGGGGCTTCATAATAAATCGATCGTAAAAAGCATTGTAAACAGGTTTGCCAATAAATTAAATACTTATTACGGTATTGAACCGGTTGCCGCTTTGCGCACTGCCAATGCACTGATAAAGCCGGTGATGGAAGAACTGGTTAAAGAATCAAAAAACGAAAAAAATATAGACTTCGGTTTAAGTAACTTACTGACAAAGTTAACCGGCGGCGAGCGCGATATGAGCGGGCTGGTTAATCAGATGATGATTGCTTAGGTTAAGTTGTAAAGGTTGTCAGAAGTTGAAAGGGGTGTAAAGGTTGCTTTACAGCCCTTTCTTTTTTTTGGATCAACCCATGGGGCTTTTATTCATAAAGAACCTTTTTTTGCTGCATTTCAGATGTTCAACCAGCGTTCAAAAATGAACGTTTTTTCGCAGCGTGGAAATTTTTCGTCAGCGTTTTGTACCCCATTTGATACCGTTTTGGCACCCATTTGAAAGTGTTTTACAGCTGTTTGAACACCTTTAAAGCGGAACGAGTGACCCGAACTGGGGGAGGTGAAATTGAATTTGACCAGGCATTGGGATTGAAATGAGCCGGCAATCAGCCTTCAAACTAACCAGAGCCATTGATCAAAAGTGCCAACTTTTTTCAGGGATAGATACATGGATAGACATAGGCGAAGTGTTCAATTTGGCGTTCAGGTTGAACACCATTTTTTTGATGGAACCGGGTTGTTATGATTAGCCAGGTTTGTTAAGTGCCTTATTTTTAATTAAATAACGAATGTCCTACTTAACATAATAGTGTTCAATGTGTTCAAAGTGTTCAATTGTCAACATAGTTGAACAGTTGAACACTGGCGGAATTGATGATCATCATACAACGCATTCCAACTAAATAAATATCTTTGCCCCATGACTAAAGAACAGATCCAGGATTTAAGGGAACGGGTAGTTTCCCTGAGGAGGCATCTTTGACATCGATAACAAACTCGATGCACTGCAAAAGGAACAGGAAATAACCATCGGCCCAAATTTTTGGGACCACCCAAAAGAAGCCGAAAAGGTATTAGCTTCCATCAAAACCAAAAAAGTTTGGACAGACGCTTTCCAGAAAGTTGCTTCGGCAGTTGAGGATGCAGGTGTGCTTTTTGAATTTTTCCAGGCCGGCGACGCTACCGAGGCTGAAATGAAGGAACAGTTTGAGGCGTCATTAAAAGCGGTTGAAGAACTTGAATTTAAAAACATGCTCTCGGCCGATGAAGATCAGCTAAACGCCGTATTGCAGATCACAGCAGGCGCAGGCGGCACCGAAAGCTGCGACTGGGCCGGCATGCTGATGCGCATGTACATTATGTGGGGCGAAAAGAATGGCTATAAAGTTACCGAGCAGGATTTCCAGGAAGGCGACGTAGCTGGCGTTAAAACAGTAACGCTGCAGATAGAAGGAGATTTTGCCTACGGCTATCTAAAAGGCGAAAATGGCGTTCACCGGCTGGTACGTATTTCGCCGTTTGATTCCAACGCCAAGCGCCATACCTCTTTTGCTTCGGTATACGTTTACCCCTTGGTGGATGACACGATAGAAATAGACGTAAACCCGGCCGATATCGAGTTTGAAACTTTCCGCTCAGGCGGCGCCGGCGGGCAGAACGTAAATAAGGTGGAGACCGCCGTGCGATTATACCACAAGCCCTCGGGTATCATCATCAAAAACCAGGAATCGCGGTCGCAGCTGCAGAATAAAGAAAATGCAATCCGATTATTGAAGTCTCAACTGTACGAGATCGAAATGCGTAAGCGCATGGAAACCTCGAACGCGATTGAGGGCAATAAAAAGAAGATTGAATGGGGATCGCAGATACGCAATTATGTATTACACCCATATAAATTGGTGAAGGATCTGCGCACAGATTACGAAACCTCCAACGCACAGGCCGTGCTGGATGGTGATTTGAACGATTTTTTAAAGGCGTACCTGATGGAGTTTGGCGGGGATAGGGGGTAAGCCGATTTATTTTGTCTGGTACTATCGAAGGTGGACGAATTAAGACGACGAAAAAGAAATACATTGCTAATCTGCTATCATAGCATCAGCGCAATTATTCTTTTCATACTTTATTCGGGCGGAACTTTTAGTGGCGGTCCGTGTAATCCCGGCCCGGGATTATTGATTTTCCTCCTTGCCGGCTTAATTATAATTGGGCTTTGTATAAAAGGTATTTCCCTCACCATCCGCGATCGCACCAACAAATATTTTCTGCTTATTAATCTTTGCGCTCTGGCAGGTTGGATAATTGTGGTATTTACAGCTTAATTCACTAACTTTCGACACCAATTTTATATCAATGAAAAGGTTTTATTTGTCCGTTACGGTTATGATATTATCCTCGCTGGTAACTTTTGCCCAGGAACAAGCCATTCCCTTATACCCAAATGGTGTGCCCAACAGCAAACCCACGCCTGCAACCTACATCGAAAAAAATGACAGGAGTGGTAACGATCAGTGGGTAACCGGGGTGAGCATTCCAACACTTACGCCGTTTATTCCGGCAAACCCCAACGGCGCAGCCATTGTTATTTATCCGGGCGGTGCATACGCAGGCCTTTCACTGGATAAGGAAGGCTACCGGGTAGCCAAAGCATTTAACCAATTTGGAGTAACTGCATTTGTGGTTAAATACCGGCTCCCCAGCGACGAGATTATGGTTGACAAAACCATAGGCCCATTACAGGATGCCCAGCAAGCGGTTTACATGGTACGCAAGAACGCCGCAAAATGGGCTGTTAATCCCAATAAGATAGGTATTATCGGGTTTTCAGCAGGCGGTCACCTGGCGTCAACTGAAGGTACGCATTTTGATAAGGTTGTAATTGAAGATAAAGATCATATAAGTGTGCGCCCTGATTTTATGCTGCTGCTGTACCCGGTGATTTCATTCGGCCCGATGGCCCATGTTGGTTCGCGGGAAAACCTGATCGGCAAAACACCTACACACGCGCTGCTTGATCTGTACAGCAACGAGAAACAAATTACCGCCAGCACGCCGCCAACTTTTTTAGTGCATGCAACTGATGATGATGTTGTTCCTGTGCAAAACAGCCTGATGTTTTACGAGGAGCTGCTTGCCAACAAGGTTAAAGCAGAGATGCACCTATTTGAAGCCGGCGGCCATGGTTTTGGTTTGGACAATCCAAAAAGCAAGGATAAATGGATCGATTGGGCCAAAAACTGGATGGATGCAAACGGCTGGCTATAGCAGTTGATTAAACCGGGCTTTATAGCGCTACTCCAGTATCCTCAGCAACTCATTCAACTCCGCCACTTTCTCGGCTGAACCGAGATGCTCGTAAGCGCTGATCAGGTTGCGCAATACGCGTTTAATGATATCTGTATTGGAGCAGGGTTCATAAAACTGTTTGTCGAATTTTAAATTGAGCTGCTTCAAAAACATGTCCACGTCCCTACGCCCAAAAATGAAACCCTTGTTAAAGGCGTTGATATAAAATAATATCCCGCCTTCAAATTCACTTTGCATCGTCTCGTCCAGGTAGGCCAGGATAAAGTGCTGAGGCAGGTTAACGCCGTAAACAGGGATGTCTAGCTTTTGGGCGATTATCGAATAGATGATGGCCAGCGAAATCTGGTTGCCCCTTTTTGTTTCGAGCACCTGGCTGATATAGCTGTTTTGCGGGTCCTGGTGATTGGTAGTATTGCCGCTAAAGCCGTAAAGGCTGTAAAACACGTGGTTGATCAGCTTTACCTGTTCCGACGGGCTGGCCTCGTTCATCATTTGCAGCCAGATGTCGCGTTTAATGGCCTCTATCTGGTTGATCACTTTTTGCTCGTCCAGGTCGGGATATTGATAACGGTTGATGATGAGCACACCTTGTAAAAGGTCGAACGCCCCGCCATGGTACCAAAGCTGCAGGTCCTTTTTGACAATACTGAACTGTATCTCGTGCACCAGGTTGGCTATCCGTTCCTGTTGTATCGGGTCAAAGGCCTCTTCCCAGGCATTCTCCAGGTAGTCTATCGCTTCAGGCCCCAATGAAAGCAGTTTTTCATGCACATGCTCATATATTTCGCCGTCGGGGTCGTCCAGCAAACGTATCAACGATCTTACTTCACTTGGATTTATCATGCTTTCTCCTGCTAAAATAATAAACCTTATCTATATTTTTACCGCCATGTTAAATTTCAGGTTCGCCAAAGATTACCTGCTGCATCGTTTTAAAGCGAAAACCAGGCACGGCGTTCACTCGCCATTTGTTTACCGGCTGGTAGATAAGGTAATTTACGATTTTGAATCGAAAAACGTATACAGCGAGATCGAAGCGCTTCGAAAACAACTGTTAAATGACAATAGAGCCATTAATGTCATCGATTTGGGCGCCGGCTCAAAAGTGAATAATGATCAAAGAAAAAAAATCAGCGACATTGCCCGCAGCGCCCTCAAACCTCCCCGGCTGGCGCAATTGCTATACCGCCTGGCGGCAGATATAAAACCAACCAACATTATAGAATTAGGCACCTGCCTTGGAGTAACCACCGTTTACCTGCAAAAAGCTGCGCCGCAAGCCAAAGTTTACACGCTGGAAGGTTCGCCCGAAATTGCGGCGGTGGCCACAGAAATATTTAAGCTTGCGGGCGTTACTGAAATTCAACAGGTACAGGGCAACTTTGATAATACCCTGCCCGGTGCAATTGAAAAGCTGAACCAACTGGATTTAGTTTATGTGGACGGCAACCATCAGAAAGACGCCACCTTAAAATACTTTGAATGGTGTCTGCCCAAAGTGCATGAAGACACCCTGTTGATTTTTGACGATATTTACTGGAGCGAGGGCATGAAGGAGGCATGGAGTGCGATCAGAAGCCACCCCAGGGTTTCCGCCACAGTCGACTTGTTTTGGATAGGTTTAGTGTTTTTTAAACAGGGACAGGCGAAGGAGGATTTTTTGATAAAGATATAAAATCGTCGATTGGACTGACCGGATTTCGTTGAATACAACAGGACAAAGAAATTCCCAATAAAAAATTAAGTGAAATCTGTGATTCGACAATCAGTCAAATCTTTCTTTTAAAAACCTCCCCGTATACGAGTCCTTCACCCTGATCAAATCCTCCGGCATCCCTTCAAATATCACCTTACCGCCATTATCGCCGCCTTCGGGGCCGATATCGATCACCCAGTCCGCGCATTTAATTACATCCATGTTATGTTCGATAACGATGATGGTATTGCCATGGTCAAGCAGGGCGTCGAATGATTTCAGCAGTTTTTTAATGTCGGCGAAGTGCAGCCCGGTTGTTGGTTCGTCAAAAATAAAAAGAGTTTTATTAGTGTTGTTACCCTTTACCAGGAAGGACGCCAATTTAATACGCTGCGCCTCGCCGCCCGACAGGGTATTTGACGATTGCCCCAGCTGTACATAACCCAGGCCAACATCCATCAGCGGTTTTATTTTGGCGATGATCTTGGTCTCTTTCGAGAAAAACTCCAGCGCTTCCTCGATGGTCATCGTCAGCACATCGGCCACACTTTTGTCTTTATAGGTAATATCGAGTATATGCTGTTTAAAACGCTTGCCGCCGCAGGTTTCGCAGGTAAGGAAAATATCAGCCATAAACTGCATCTCTATTTTTACCTCGCCTTCGCCCTGGCAAACATCGCATCGGCCACCCTCGACGTTGAAGGAAAATGCCGACGGCTTTAAGCCCGCTGCCTTCGCCCGTGGCTGACCGGCGTACAGGTTACGTATCTCGTCCCAGGCTTTTACATAAGTCACGGGGTTTGAGCGCGACGAGCGGCCGATGGGGTTTTGGTCTACCAGTTCAACCTGCTCAACTTTGCCATAGTCGCCGTCGATTGCGTCATAGGACCCGGTTTGTTCTCCGTTATAATTGCCAAGTGTTTTCTGTAACGCAGGCGCCAATATCCGTTTAACCAAACTGGTTTTGCCCGAGCCGGAAACACCGGTAACAACTGTAAGCACCCCCAGCGGAAATTTGGCGTTCACATGCTTCAGGTTGTTTTCCCGGGCGCCTTTTATTTCGATAAAGTCGTGCCATTTACGCCGCGTTTTGGGGATCGCTATTTCTTCCCTGCCACTTAGATATTTCCCGGTAAGGCTTTTATCATCACCAATAATCTCATTATAAGTTCCGGTAAATACGAGGTGGCCGCCATGGGTGCCTGCTTCGGGGCCAATATCGATGATATGATCGGCCGCTTTCATGATCTCCTCTTCGTGCTCAACCACCAGTACAGTATTACCCACATCACGCAGCGATTTTAAAACGCTGATCAGTCTTTGGGTGTCCCTGGGATGCAGCCCGATGCTCGGCTCGTCCAAAACATAAACGGATCCCACCAAACTGCTGCCGAGCGAGGTAGCCAAATTGATGCGCTGAGATTCCCCGCCCGAAAGTGTGTTCGATAAGCGGTTTAGCGTTAAATAACTTAAACCTACATCATTTAAAAACGATAGGCGGTTGGTTATTTCGGTTAGCAGGCGTTTTCCGACCTTGGTATCGGTTTCATTTAATTCAACGGTATTAAAAAATGCGAGGCCCTTATCCAGCGACATTAAAACAATATCCGTTATCGACTTGCCATTGATCTTAACGTACGAAGCATCCTGCCGCAACCGGCTGCCCTTGCACTCCGGGCAGGTAGTTTTGCCGCGGTAGCGCGAAAGCATCACGCGGTATTGTATTTTATAGGTTTGCTCTTCCAGCTCCTTAAAAAAGGAATCCAATCCCCGGAAATATTGGTTACCAGTCCAAAGCAGCCTTTGCTGTTCTTCAGTAAGATGATTGTATTGGCGATGGATAGGGAAATCGAATTTCAATGCATTTTTGATCAGCACATCGTTCCATTCCCGCATTTTCTCTCCGCGCCATGGTGCAATGGCTCCTTCGTAAATGCTTTTGCTTTTATCGGGGATAACCAGGTCTTCATCAATGCCGATTACCTTGCCATAGCCCTCGCAGCGCTTGCAGGCGCCGTATGGATTATTAAAGCTGAAAAAGTTTGGCGAAGGCTCTTCAAAGCGGATGCCGTCAAGCTCAAACCGGTCGCAGAAAAAACGTTCGGTTTCACCATCCTCATCCGGCAACCAGTACCGCACATAGCAGTCGCCTTTGCCTTCAAAAAAAGCCGTTTGCGCCGAATCGCCTAACCGGCTGATCGTTTCATCCTCGTTATTTTTAGTAATTCGGTCGATTACAATGCGTACGGCCTGCTGAGTGGTGAGTGGTGAGTGGTGAGTGGAAGATTCTTGTTCCGATGTTTTTTTACCTTTCGCCTTTAACCTTTCGCCTTTCACTTCCTCAACGAGCCACGAGCCATCATCCACAATGCTCATGTCCTCCAGCAAATCTTCTATCCGCGACAGTTTCCCCCTGAATTCCACCCGTACAAAGCCCTTTTGCATCAAAACCGCCAATTCTTCTTTCAAACTCCGGTTGTTATGCGGGTGCAGCGGGCATAAAATGGTCACCATGGTTTCATCAGGCAGGGTCATGATAAAATTGACCACATCGGTAACCGTGTCCTTTTTTACTATTCCCCCCGAAACCGGCGATATAGTTTTACCTATCCGCGAAAAAAGCAGCTTTAGATAGTCGTATATTTCGGTTGACGTACCTACAGTTGAGCGCGGATTGGATGTAATTACTTTTTGCTCAATGGCGATGGCCGGCGCTATTCCTTTTATATAATCAACATCGGGCTTATTCATCCGGCCTAAAAACTGGCGGGCATACGACGACAGGCTTTCCACGTACCGCCGTTGTCCCTCGGCGTATAATGTATCAAAAGCAAGTGATGATTTGCCCGAGCCCGACATGCCGGTGATCACCACCAGTTTATTCTTCGGGATAGCCACATCCATATTTTTCAGGTTGTGTACCCGGGCTCCTTTAATAATAATATGATGTTGAGGATCTTTTTCTGCTTCGACCATTTAGTTCATAGTTCATGGTTCATAGTTCATGGCAGCTGCCAGCTTATGAGCCTTATTTGTTCATAGTTCATGGTTCATAGTTCATGGCAGCTGCCTGCCTACGGGCCATGTTTCGCTAAAAAATAGGGGGTTGATTTTTCTCCATAAGCCTTTTCGGCCATGAACCATGATCTATGAACCATGAACTCTTCCCCAAATCGCAAAAATCCTAAAATATTTAGCAGAAAGCAAATGTGTTTAAGAAATAGTGACATATATTGCACCACCTTACAAAGAGTTTGCAAAGGGCTGACAATTAAGCCTGGCGTAACGGCAACATTGTTATTGTATTATACCAAACTATGTTAAAAAACGTTAAATTGCGGCTTCAAAAAGTTTAACCGTTAAATAATATTTGTTTTTGTAATGAATATTTATTTTATTTGGATAACAAAGTACTAACCCCTAAGGAGAAAACGGTATAGATAAAACTCTACTTAACTAAAATATTTAATTAATTAAGCTAGTAGTTTGTTCTATGGATTTTCAATTGAAAAGTGACCAGGATCTGATCCATCTTTACGTTGCGGGCCAAGAAGGTGGGTTGGTTGAGTTGATCCGCCGCTATCAAACCAAAATATACACTTCTATTTATCTGCTTGTAAAGGATGAATACCTGGCTGAAGATATTTTCCAGGATACCTTTATCAAGGTGATCAATACTTTAAAGGCAGGCAAGTATAACGAAGAAGGCAAATTTTTGCCATGGGTTACCCGCATAGCTCACAATTTGGTGATCGACCATTTCCGCCGTGAAAAACGTGCGCCGATGATCAGTAACGGCGACGACTTTGATATTTTCGAAGTTTTGGGCAACTACGACGAAAGCACCGAGGACCGCATGGTGCGCGAGCAAACCTATAAGGACCTGAAAACATTGATCCACCTGCTGCCCGCCGAGCAAAAGGAAGTGCTGATCATGCGCCACTTTGGCGATATGAGCTTTAAGGAAATAGCCGATATAACCGATGTGAGCATCAATACCGCGCTGGGACGCATGCGCTACGCGCTGAACAACCTGCGTAAAATGATGCTGAGTAAGGAGATGAGCTTGAAGAATTGATTTTTTAGTCCGGAAGTCTGAAAAGTCCGTAAGACGGATTAAATTTAAGTTTTCCTTCCAGAAAGTACAGCGACGGAATAATTCCCGCTGCTTTTTCTTTTTTAAAGAAAAATGGTCCGGGGGCATTAAAAACCTCTTTTTCCCCGCCGGATATTCATCTTTCGGACTTCCGGACTTTTCGGACTTCCGGATTAAATGGAAAAAATTTCATTTAATTTTCATCTTCATAAAATATTATCTTTATGCTGTCGTTGTTACAATAAACAAAACAATAAAAAGCGTATGGATGAAACCTCTACTACAACTTTAAATTTACTTACTAACAGGGAAAAGATGGATGGGGAAGCACAGGAGAACCTTGGTGGCGACGAAATAATTTTTTATCATTCGATTCGCCACGAACTGGATCTTTTGAAAAAGAACCCCAAAGTTCAAACTGTCCATCAAATACTCGATTACTCCAAGAGTTTGCGTTAGTAGTATCTAACTTACTGGTTCACCGGTCATTGTGGTTTTTTTTAAACGATTGATGACTTGGTGAACCTTTCTATTTGGCCTATAGTTCATAGTTCATAGTTCATGGCAGAATGGGTTTTTGTATTTTTGCCAAATAGCCTTCCGGCTATGAACCATGAACTATGAACCATGAACAAGGCACAGCGCTACAAACATTTTGTTGAATATTTTTCCAAACACCAGCCCGAGGCCGAAACCGAGCTGCATTATGGTAGTCCTTATGAATTGCTGGTGGCCGTTATTCTTTCGGCTCAATGTACAGACAAACGGATCAACCAGGTTACACCTGCATTATTTGAGCGTTTCCCAACACCGGAGGCTTTGGCGGCCGCTTCCGTTGAGGAAGTTTTTAGCTATATCCGCAGCGTAAGTTATCCAAACAATAAAGCCAAACATCTGGTAGGGATGGGTAAAATGCTGGTCGAGGTGTTTAACAGCGAAGTGCCGGCAACACAGGACGAATTACAAAAACTGCCGGGCGTAGGGCGAAAAACAGCGAATGTAATTGCATCGGTGGTTTATGAAGCACAAGCAATCGCCGTTGACACACACGTTTTTCGCGTTGCCAACCGCATCGGTTTAACTACCAATGCCAAAACACCGCTGGCGGTGGAGAAGCAATTATTAAAATACCTGCCGCCGGATGTGCCGCGTATTGCACACCATTGGCTCATATTGCATGGCCGCTATGTTTGCCTGGCGCGCAATCCCAAATGCGAGATATGCCCCATCAGCTGGTTTTGTAAATATTATGCACAAACACATACCGAAGCAGCCCTGCAAAAAGCAGAAACGTTAAAAGCAAAGAAGGTAAATGAGCAGAAAAAGAAGGCGGCTTTGAACAAGATGAGTAAGGAGCTGAAGAAACGAAGTGTTGATAAAGATATTTGATTCTTAAACCGACGTTAGTTAATTTTCAGGATTAGATTTGGAATAAGTGAAGCGTTGTTATTGCCACGTTTGCGCACGCGATAGCAAGTTTTATTTGTCCGATCTCGTTGTCGCGCATAATTCGCGATTGCTTCGTGCCCTGCGATAATAAAGGGTGATTTTTTTCTCTAAAATATTTTACTAAAATTATTAGTAAATATCAAAACGACTATTTACATTTGCTAAGATAATTAAAAACGAAATGAGCAACGCAGATAAATTAAAGGCATTGCAGCTTACCCTGGATAAGCTGGAAAAATCGTACGGCAAAGGCACCATCATGAAGCTGGGCGACACGGTTATTGAAGCCACAGAAGTGATTTCCACGGGTTCGATCGGGCTGGACATTGCCCTGGGTGTAGGTGGTTTGCCCAAAGGCCGGGTGATCGAGATCTACGGTCCGGAATCTTCCGGTAAAACAACATTGGCTATACACGCCATTGCTGAATCGCAGAAAACAGGTGGGATTGCCGCATTTATTGATGCGGAGCATGCATTCGACCGCAGCTATGCCAAAAAACTGGGTGTTGATGTGGAGAACCTGCTCATCTCGCAACCGGATAACGGCGAACAGGCGCTGGAGATCGCCGACAACCTGATCCGCTCAGGCGCGATCGATATCCTGGTGATCGACTCGGTTGCTGCGCTGGTGCCCAAGGCCGAAATTGAAGGAGAAATGGGCGACTCAAAAATGGGCCTGCAGGCGCGTTTAATGTCGCAGGCTTTGCGTAAGCTCACCGGCAGCATCAGTAAAACCGGATGTTGCTGCATCTTTATCAACCAATTGCGCGATAAGATCGGTGTAATGTTTGGCAATCCCGAAACGACTACAGGGGGTAATGCGCTTAAGTTTTATGCTTCGGTGCGTTTGGACGTACGCCGCATTTCGCAGATCAAAGATACCGACGAGGTTTCAGGCAACCGGGTTAAAGTAAAAATTGTAAAAAATAAAGTGGCGCCGCCGTTCCGTATAGCGGAATTTGATATCATGTTCGGCGAAGGCATTTCTAAAGCCGGCGAGATCATCGACCTCGGCGTTGATCATAACATCATCAAAAAATCAGGCTCATGGTTCAGCTATGGCGAAACACGCTTGGGCCAAGGCCGCGACGCCGTTAAACAACTCATACTGGATAACCCTGAATTGATGGAAGAACTGGAGGCAAAGATCAAAGAAACCGTGACAGGAGAGCATTTGGCGGAAGCTTAGTTTTGGGATTTCACCGATTATTGAAAGTGATTCCACCGATTTTTTAAAGCCCTGTATTTTGCCGGGCTTTTTTGTTAATAATAATTGTAGCTTTAGGCTATACACAGTGTATACTAAAGATGGATAAATGGGTCACCGTATTAGTCACCAGCCTACCCCAGCAACTTTGGATAATTCGCGGCCGGCTGGAGTCGGAAGGAATCCCGTGTTTTATTAAAGACGAACTAACAGTCCAATCTTATAATTTTTATTCAAATGCCGTCGGTGGCGTTAAGTTACAGGTATTGGAGAAGGACGCAGAGAAAGCTGTTCAAATATTAACAGAACTGGGTTATTTACCTGATGAACCAGTAAGACAAGATTTGCTGAGTGTAATTGACCGAAAAACAGCTAATATTTTCCTGATAAACAAACTGGCTGTCACCAAAAGAATTATAGTGATGACCTTGTTAGCCAGCGTAGTCCTTGGAACGATATTATATTTCATTTCTTAACCAAGCACTTATAACATGCTTAAGAATACCTATAATTATTGCCGGACACATTAGGTGTAATGATGTTATATGGTTAACAATCAACTCCCAACTCATTTTACAATTCATCTTTTTAAATAAAAAGCCCCGGCACATCAAAATGTATGCTGAGGCTTTGTTAGTTAAACTACGCTCTAAACGGTAACTTCTTCCTTACAATTTCACAAAGGCGCTTTTACCCACTACCGTATTGCTGGAGTTATCGATCACCCGAATAAAGTAGGTGCCCGGGGTAAGTGCGGTCACATCCGACTGCCACAGCGGGCTGTTGGATTGCGACGACTTGATAACTGTGCCCAGGTTGTTAACAATTTCAATATTGTAGTTCGGTTTCGCGGTTGTTGTGCCGGTGCCGTTTGTCTGCTTGCTCGTGATGGAAAGATTGATGTTTCCGGCGGTCGGATTCGGGTAGACCATCATTCCGTTTATCGCAATCTGACCATTGGTATTAGCGTACATAATGGTGACTACGTTTGAATAGGAGATCGTGCCATTAAGGTCAACGATCTTCAAACGGTACATGTTCGGGCCATCTACCGGAACCTTATCCAGGTAGCTGTAAGCGCTTTGTGCGCTCGACTGGAAGCCGCCCAGGGCGTTGAACGTGGCGCCGCCATCGGTGCTGCGCTCAACGGTGAAGTTGGTATAATTCTGCTCGTTCTCGGTTGTCCAAACTACCTGGTCGCCGCCTTGTATCTTGCTGGCGCCAAAACTCAGCAGGTGTATCATCAGCGCAGGATTTTCGCCCATTACCAGTGTGAACCGGTGCGAGCCATAGGTGTTGGTATCGCTGTGCAGGATGTCGAACGTATAAGTCGGATTGGCGCGGATGTCAAGCGAGTCTTTCCTATATGCATCCTTCAGCCAGATGGTGAATAACGCCGGTATGCTTTTTATTTCCGCCATCTGTATCTGCGCGGTGCCGTCGGTTGAGGCCGTAACATTCAGCGGAATGATAGTTTGCTTGGTTTGAGCCGGCAGCGGCATCGAGTTGATGGCCAGCGGTACATTATCTGCCGACATGCTGGTTATGCTTACCGAGCCGTTTCCATTGCGGTATTTAGCATCCTCGGCAGAACTGTAGTTGTTGCTGGTGTTACTCCTGAAGCTGATGATAATACCGTCAACGCCGGTTGTATCTTTCAGCATTTTCAGGTGCAGGTATTGGCTTACCTGCGCAGCCGCTGCCATAGGGGGATGGCCCATCAGCAGATTGCCATTGGCTGCGTTGGCCTGGGTAGCTACCTTGGCAGATTCGTTAAATACCAGCTGTGCTGCAGCGCTGCTGGCCTGTACAAAAAAGCCCTGGCCGCTCGGAATAATGTTTGAGTTGGACGAGACTATTGTCCCCACGCCTCCGGTGCCCGCCTGGTAAACATTGTAATTGCCGTTCACCGGATCAATGATATAAATGAACGGATTTACATTTGGCGCGTAAATAGCGCTGCCCGGCGCGCTGAACATATACTGATCCCAGTCGATTGAGCTGGCATACGGATTACCCACCAGGTTGTAACCCTGCACGGAGGCATTGCCCGCTGTGGTTGTCCAGCCCAGGTTGGTGGATGCCGGAGTATACCAATCGCTAACCGTTACCGTGCCCTGGTTAAGGGTTCCGGTGGTTGTCAGTATGGTATTGGTTGGTATATAGCTAACGGTTGTTTCGGCAGTAAGCGAAGCTACATTCCTGTCGCCTCTGAAAAAGAACATAAAACCATCGCCTGCGGGGATATTGAATGTGCCCGGATCATTGTCGACCAGGTAATTGAAGTTTGGTGCAAAGCCCAGGGTATTGATACTCCTGAAGTTGCCTGCGCTAAAGCCCGCATTTGAGGAGGCCAGGTTTTCGCGAAACAAATACACATTTGGGTTGCCGCCTGCATCCCAGCCGCCGGGGACCCCTGCCTGTCCCTTCAGGTACACGCTGTTGATGAGGTAATTGATGCTATAAATATTGCTGGTACCGTTGGTGCTGCCATATACCGGAGATGAAAGCAGCCGGTAACCGCGGTAATTAAGGCCCCCGCCGGTGATAAATCGCTGCACATTTACATTGCCGGTTATGCTACAGCCGGCTGGTAAGGCGGCAACCGATGCGCTGCCATTAATGTCGGAATTTAGGGTGAGGAATCCGCCTGCGGCCAATGTGGCGCCGGCGCCGCTCATGGTAAGTATTCCCGTGGAGGCCACCGAGGCGCTGCCGCTTTGTATGGTAGTAGTTCCTGTTCCGCTGAAAGTAACGTTATAAAACTTAGTTCCTGTTCCATTGCCGGCAACGATGTTTTGGGTGATCCCGTTAAAGTTGACGTTTGGTGTGCTCAGGTCGATATAATCGGTTGCATCGTTAGTAGTAAGCGCATTGGTAAAGTCGCCGCTAACCAGCAAGTTATTTGCATTTGTGCCATTCGGCGATTTTACGCCTGTGCCCGAGAATTTGATGCTGTTATAGCTTTCGCCGCCCGGCAACCCGTTTATCGCAGCATCGGTGTAATAAGTCTGGCCTGCGCCCGAATATTCTATCGTTGCGCCGGGATTGTTAAAGCTGATCACGTTGGTACCTGTACCTGATAATCCTGCCAGTGCCGAAGCGCCGGCAAGTTGTAAGGTTGCAGTGGTGCCGGGAACTACCGCCAGGGTTGAGGTACTGGTTGCGCCATTGCTGGTTTGTATAGTGCCTGCAACAGAAACGGTGCCACCGGTTATTTTAAAGGCGGCATTTAACGCATTACTGCTGGCATCAACGGTGGATATCAAACTTGCACTGCTGGTTAAACTCATGCTGGCTACAGATGTCGCCAGCGTTTGGGTATAAGCTGCCGGCACACCAAGGGTGGTGTTTGCAGTAACATTTATACCTGCTGCCGCAACTGTGCCTGCGCCCGAGATGGTTGCTGTTAAGCCCAATCCCGAATTTGCATCGCTTTGATATGTTATAGCGCCGCTTAAATTTAAGGTGCTGCCGGCATTCACCACGAAACCGCCCGCCTGGGCAGTGGTGCTAACCGCCGACACCTGGGTGCTGCTGGTGCCAATAACTACCGAACCTACGTTTATCGTGCCTGACCCTGCAAGTACGTTAGGGAAATTATCGAATGTTTGATTTACCCCGATACCCGCGATATCCGTAGCCGTTGGAACCGCGCCGGTAGCCCAGTTAGTGGCGTCGTTCCAGTCTGTGCTGGTTACCCCTATCCAGTCCACATAACCACTGCAGGCTATGGAAATAGTAGCGGTGCCGGTGTTACTGCTTGCATCAGTAGCGGTTACCGTATAAAGGGTCGCCGGGCTTGTAACCGACGGTGTGCCCGATATGATACCCGTTGTGGTATCAAAGTTCAAGCCGGCAGGTAAACCGGGGCTGATGGCATAACCCGTTGGTGCAGTGCCGGTATTGGTCGGACTTAGCGGAGTGATGGCTGTTCCAACCGGAAATATATCCGGCGTTAGGTAACTAAATACAGGGCCGCCCACATTCACGGTAATATTGATAACAAACATGCCACTGCCGCCCGGGTTGGTAGCCGTTACCGTATAATTTGTTGCCGGCGACGGCGTAGTCGGTGTACCGGTGATGATGCCTGTAGTAGTATCAAAGTTAAGCCCAGCAGGCAGGCCCGGGCTTATAGCCCATGTTGCCACTGCCCCGCCGGTGTTGTTTGGCACGAGCGGGGTAATTATCGATCCGACAGTATATACGTCAGGTGTGGCATAGGTAATAACCGGAGCGTCAGTTTGAACAGAGATATTCACAGTGAAAGTGGCCGACCCGGTAACGTTGGTCGCTGTAACCAGGTAATTAATTGCGGGGGATACCGCAGTCGGTGTTCCGGAAATTATGCCGGTTGTGGTATCAAAATTTATCCCTGGCGGTAAGCCAGGAGTAATGGACCAAGTGGCCACCGCGCCGCCAGTGTTGGTAGGTGTTAAAGCTGGTGCTATCGCGATGCCGACATTATATACGTCAGGTGTTGTATAGGAAATATTTGGCAATGCCGGATTGCAGGTGATGGTTACTGTAGCCGTGCCGGTAAGGCCGGCCGCATTGGTGCCGGTTATAGTATACGTTACCGGGCCGTTAACCGTGGTCGGAGTTCCGGTAATACCGCCATCTGCATTAAGTGTAAGCCCCGGAGGCAGCGGGCCGTTTGTGGTAACCGAAGCGCTGGTAAGCGGGCCGCCGCCATTAGGAATGGCAAATATCGGGTTCAGCGTCGGGATAGGCGTACCATCCGTATACGTTTGCGGCGAAGTATAGGTAAAACTTGGCGGGTATGCGCAGGTGATGGTAACGGTGGTTGTCGCCGGACCACCGTCGCTGCCGTAAGCTGTTATCGTGAACACAGTGGTCGCAAATGTGGCTGTCGGTGTTCCTGAAAAAGTACCTGTCGTTGTATCGAAGGTTAAACCCGCGGGTAACACACCACCGCTTAATACATAATAATATGGCGGGTATTTGGTAATCGTTCCGGCAGTATAATTGCTTGCATACAGATTACCTGATGCGTCCATAGTAACGCCGCGCGGATTGGTGGCGGCGGTTGAACCGATCAGCGTGCCAAGGACATTGTATTCCTTTATCGTGTTTGTGCCCGAATCGCCTATATAAAGATCACCTTTCGCATCCCTGTAAATACTGTAGGGGGTAGTAAAACCTGAAGCAATCGTGGCTTCATAAGTTCCTGAAGAATTGTATTCTTTAATGGCCTTGGAGGTGCCCTGGTCTACCACATAAATATTCCCGTTAGGATCAACTGTTATGCCAACCGGCGAACCGGTAACAATTAGTTGTGAAGTTACGCCGGTGCTGGCGGTGTATTTCCAAACGAATCCTTCAGTGACATCGGTGAAATAAAGATTTCCCGATGCGTCGATAGCAATTCCGTCCAACGACCCCTGATTGAAAAAGTTGTTATTGCGTGCAGTGGTATTTGTGTTTTGTAAAACCCCCGCAGCGCTATAAGTATACACGTCGCCGTTTGAGTTTGAAACATAGAATTTCCCGGAAGCATCAACCACCACGCCGGTGTTGCCGGTTGCGGCTACGGTAAAGTTGGTGGCGACACCCGCTGGAGTGTATTTGGTAACCCTGGCTACGCCATTTTGGCCAACCCAAATATTACCGCTTGCATCAGTAAATAAGCCCCAGGGTTGGTTTAACCCCGTTGCAAATGATGTACCGGCATTATACCCGGCCGCTGCGAGCGGGCCGCCCGATACTGCTGGTGCTAACGGAGTAATAGCCGCGCCTACAGGGTAAACATTAACAGATGGCGTATAGCTGATCACCGGCGGATTCACAACACACGATATGGTTACCGTTGTTGAGCCGCTGCCACCGGCATTGTAACCGGTGACCGTTAAAGTTAAAGGGCCAAAAACAGTTTGTGGCGTACCGGTAAATACGCCTGTCGTCGTGTTAAAGCTTAGCCCCGGCGGCAAGGTGCCGGTAAGAGAATAGCCGCCGGTCGGCGCATATTCGGTAACGGTATTAGCACTATAGTCAGAAATGAAAAAGTCACCCTTGCCATCGCTTACAACCCCGCGCGGACTGTTGAAGCCCGATTCAGTTAAAATAGTCGTCGCCAGGTTCGAACTGTACTCAGTCATGGTTTTCGCCCCTGTGTCAGTTACATATATGTTTCCTGAATTATCGATGGATATCCCGGAAATAGTCGTGCCGAATTGATGTTCGACTGTAAATGTACCCGATGAATTGTATTCATCTATTCCGGCGACGCCGCCGCCTAAGCCAAAATCACCATAATCGTTGTCGGCAACATAAATATTGCCGGAAGCATCGACCGCTATCCCTCCGCCAATATGGCCAATTGTGACAGGAAAGCCCAAGATGTTGACTGTTGCAGGGCCTATAGTGGTTACTGTCCCGCCTGAATATTTTTTAATATTGTTATTGCCGCTATCAGCAATATATAAATTGTTTGAACCATCGATGGCTATGCCGGTCGCTGTTGTACTAAGGCCAAGACCGGTCAGCGCCGTACCCGCTCCTGAAAGGTTTCCGCCGGCAAATTTGACCACCTGCTTTGATGTCTGGTCCAGCACATAGGCATTTCCGGAAGAATCAAAAACAATACCGACAGGCCCTGTACCTGCCCCCATCGTATAGGTGGTAACCGTGCCGGTCGTGCTGTATTCGACGATGGAGTTGCCCGAGAAATTGGCGACGTATAAATTTCCGGCAGCATCAACAGCCATGCCGTAAGGGTTATTAAGACCATCTGAACCTGACAATATTGTTGTAGGCGAGTAGGTGCCTGGCGGGGCCACTGTCCCCCCTGTATTTGTTGGCGGCCCCAGTGATGGTATCGCAGTACCTACCGTATAGGGCGCAGGATTGGTGTAACTCAATACAGGGGGCTGCGGGTTAACAGTAATATTACCATCAACATAAACAATATTATAGTTAGCGGGGTTAAATGTGCCGCCCGTAGCAGCCGATGGTACAACCGAGTTGGTATAAGTTGCAACCGGGTCTCCCGCGGCTGCACCCGTGCCATAAGTAATGGTTACGCTGCCTACGGTTTCGCCGGGTGCCAGCCCTGTAGCGCCAAAAGCAGTGGAACCCGCGCCTCCCGTTAAAGTAGTGCCGAACGTTTTGGTAACGCTATTGGCGGTAATGGTTAGGGTGCCCTGTCCTACAACAATATCGCCGGGTACATATGTTATGGTATAATTACTCGCCAAAAAGCCATTACCGCCTGTTGCGGCGGAAATAGTTATCTGACCCGGATAAGAGCCCAGTGCCGCCGTTGCAGTTGAACCGGTACCGTAAGCAGCCGTAACTCCGGTAACCGTGTTCCCGTTTTGCTGACCGGAATAAGTAAACCCGGTGGTGATGGCTCCGCCGGTTAAAGTAGTGCCATAAGGCTTATTGTTCGTGCTTGCAGTAACGGTTAATGGCGCCGGGGTTACTGTTCCGTTAAGGGGTGCGTAGGTTATGGTGTAATTGCCGGCGGTAAGACCTACCTGCCCCGATGGCGTCACGGTATAACTTAGGCCGGCTGCCCTTGTAGTCGACTGGGCGTTGGCATTCATAGTTAAGAACACACTGGTAATTGCATCTCCGGGCGCAAGCGTGCCCGAAGTAACGGCAAAATTAGTAGTATAGGTGCCGCTGGCTAACGCCGTTCCATAAGGTTTCGAAGGACCTGTTGCACTAATGGTAATTACGTCTTTGGTAACGGTCATTGTGCCGTTAGAATAGGTAATGGCGTAGTTTGACAGGCCGCTCCCTACCGCCGCGGTCGGCACAATGGTGTAGGGGCTGCCCGCAACCGACGCGTTCGACGCGGCGCCCGCGCTGGCAAGTGTAACACTGGTTATTGCATCACCTGGCGCAAGCGTACCCGAGGTTATAGTGAATTCGGTACCTGCAAAAGTGAATGTCGTTCCATACGCCTTAGTCTGGTTATTTGCTTTAATGGTTAACGGCTCGGCCGTAACGGTGCCGTTATACGGAGTATAGGTGATGGTATAATTGTTAACGTTAAAAGTGCCGCCGCCCGTTGCCGCGGATGGCGTAACCACGTAAGGCTGGCCTGCTGCAGTCGTTGCAGACAAACCGTTGGCATCGGGTGTCAGGGTTACGCTCGAGACCGTTTCGCTGTTAACCAGGCCGGTGGCGGTAAAATTAATAGTGCTTGAACCTGCTGTTAGTGCGGTTCCATAAGGTTTTAGCGGACCCGTGGCTGCGATAGTCAGCGCTGCGGGGTTAACCGTAAAACTTACTGTTGCGGGGCTGGTGCCACCGGCATTGGTAGCCGTGATTGTTACACTGGTTACAGCGGTTACCGAAGGCACACCTGTAATTGCGCCGGTGGAAGTGTTAAGCGTTAAGCCGGTTGGCAGGGTGCCGCTCGTTACCGCATAGCTGGCCACCGGGCCGCCCGTATTGGTGATAACATCGTTGATGGTGGTTCCGTAAGTTACCACATAGGAAGCATTGCTGTAAGAGATATTCGGCGCCGCCGGGTCAGTTACCGTCATGGAAATCGGCGCTGACCCGCCGCCACCTGAATTACTTGCTGTAACGTTGCCCGTGAAACTACCAGCCACTGTGGGCGCAACAGTAAACGTACCTGTGGTAATATCAAATGTGATACCCGCGGGTAATGACCCGCTCGTGATCGTTAGCGTGTAATTCCCCGAAACTGCCCCGCCTGTGTTGGTGATGGTTGCAGTTGTATTTGATATCCCCGTGATAAATGAATAAGGGGTACCGGCATAAGCCAAAATCGGCGCCGGAAGGCTACAGGATATAGTAAAGGTGGCGGTAACGGCTGTACCGGCTGCATTGTAGGCCGTCACGGTATAAGTAGTTGAGCCGAAGCTTGTTGTCGGCGTTCCGGAAACCGTGCCTGTTGTGGGGTCGAAGCTTAAACCAGGTGGCAAAGTGCCCGATAAATGATAGCCACCTACAGGGGGGTACTTGACTACGGTATTATTGCCGAAATTTGAGACGTAGAGATTTCCCTGGCTATCAACCACCATTCCCTCCGGGTTATTGTTACCGGTAATAGTTGTAAGCAGCGTACCGCCGGAATTATATACTGTTACGTCATCGGTATTATTATTGCCAATATAAATATTGCCGGAAGCATCGATGGATAAACCGAGGGGGTTGTTGCTCAACGCGGTCACAGGTGTGCCTACAATCGTACCACCCGAATTATATTTCACCAGTTGCCTGTTTCCAAATCCGCCATTATCCAAAACATAAATATTGCCGTTTACATCCACGGCAACGTTTTCAGGTGTGTGCGTATCAGTAATGGTTTGTAAAAGTACACCGGCACTACTGTATTGGTATATTTTACCGGCGCCACTATCCACAACGTAGAGGTTCCCCGAGGCGTCAATCGCTATAGCTGTGGCGGCGTTCAGGGTTGTAGGAACATAACTGGTCGAGAGCACGGTACCTGTAGGGCCGATTTTGACTACTTTGCCATTATTTGTACCGGTACCCTGGTCCAATATATAGGCATTTCCAGAGCCATCAAATACTAAACCAACCGGCCGTGAAAGGCCGGTTCCGAAAGTGCTCTGATAAGTTCCGGCTGAATTCCAATAACTTATAGTGTTATTGTTATAGTTCGCTGCATAAATATTGTTGTTAACCGGATCAATGGCCATACCATACGGACTGTTCAATGTCGCACCGGTGAGCGTGGCTCCGGTTCCAAAGCCAAAAGTATTCACCCCCGATGAAGTAGGGCTAAGCGGCGTGATAGCAACATTGGGTGTATACGCAGCCGGCGAAGCATAGCTTAAAGTCGCCGCCGCGACTATTTGAATGGTAAACGTATTGCTATTAACGCCGTTGGTACCCCCTACCCTCGCTGTAACACCATAATTTGTGGTCGCAGTTACTGTCGTAGGCGTTCCGGTGATGGTTCCGTTCGCATTCAGCGTTAGGCCTCCAGGCAACGTTGTGCTGCGTCCACCCCCTGCCCTGAGCACCGAGTTGGCTACACCGCCGCTTGCGGTAGGGGTTAAATTAACGGCGACGCCTACGGTAAAAATATTTGGTGATGAATAGGTTATGGTTTGAGCCCCAGCCGTATTCCTCAGCAATAAAAACCCAAATGCAACCGATAAGAAAAGTAAAAGTTTTTTCACGATACGCCCTGTTTTAGTATGATCAATAATTTATACTTGCGTTGATAAATTATCGCAGGCGGCACAATTACGCAGCCGCCTAAACTTGCAGGGTTAATCCAATAATTTATCAAAACCCCTGTAGCATAATGCAATAACAGTGCTACGGGGCCATTAAAGTACTAATAATACTTTATTATCCCGAAACGTATGTGAATAACTTTATATTTTTGCGTATTATTTACCAATAGTTGCGTATTGGTTTTTCGTATTGCTTATTAATTAACTTTTGGTGTGTATTAAATGGGAATTGCAGTAATTTTTTCTACACTTCTGTTTCGAAAATTCCCCTTTAGGGCGAGTTATTAACACGCCGTTGTCTGTCGCAATTGCTTTGTGCTTGCCCATTCGAAAATGGGCCCATCGTGGGGGATGGAGGACATCAATTGGTATGTGGCGGTGGCAGAAGTTACCGTCATACCTAAAGGAGACAATAAATGTGAATTTGGAAATGCCTGTTTGGCCTTACAATTTTACAAAAGAGCTTTTTCCCACCACTTTATTGTCGCCCTTGCTGATCACCTGTACAAAATAGGTTCCTGGAGCAAGGTTGCTGACATTATCCTCCCACGTGGCCGACGAAGAAATGGCCGACCTAACCGTTACACCCCTTATGTTTACTATTTTAATGTCATAGGTTAAAGCGTTGTTCGGTTTTGAGGCTGTGAAACTTTGCTGTACAGTACTTAGTTGTAAATGCGAATCGGACAACACATCGCCGCCCGCCGAATTTATGGCCAGGGTAATATAGCCGTTGCTTGGATTGGGACAAACGTTAACCGCGTTACCCGCCTGTGCCGCGACCGGCTTTCGCGAATCGATCGTGACGATATTTGACCAGGTAACCGTACCGTTCATGTCTGTTGTTTTCAGTCGGTATAGGTTGGCCCCGTCTAACGGGCTTTTATCCAGAAAATTATATGAGCCGCTTCCATTGGATGAAAGCGTATCGAGCACAAAAAATGTCGCTCCTTCGTCGATGCTTCGCTCGACTAAAAACCCGGTATTGTTTTGCTCATTTTGTGTGGTCCAGGTAAGCTCGTTGCCAATTGTTTCTTTCCGGCCGTTGAAACCGGTCAACCGGAAGCATAAAGCCTGGCTCTGCCTGATCACTACCGTAAACCTGTTAGCGCCGAAAGTTGTGGTGTCATTTTTATTGATACTGAATGCGTAACTGTTGGTGGTGCGCAGGTTTATCGAGTCCTTGGCATATTTATCCATGAGCCAGATATCGAAGATTTGCGGTATTGAATCAAGCTGCGTACGTTCCAGTGTAAACGTGTTACTACCCGCAGCTTCAACGTCAAGCGGAATGATCAACTCTGTAAGGGACGGAAGCGGCACGATATTCACCGAAAGCTGCACATTATCCGAGGAAAGGCTTGAAAGTCCTTCAAGGGCGCCAATGCCGGGCATGTATTTCGAATCAAGCTGGTTATTATATTGCGTGGTAGCGCCAGGATAAAATCCGATGGCTATATCGTCATTGTTGAACGCGTCTAACACCATCTTTAAACGTAACAATGGGATTTGCATACTACCTGAACTTTTGACGACAGGCTTAGAAGCTAATGCTGAAACACATATCAGGGCAGTGAACAGGGTGGGTAAAATTCGGTTGACCATAATAATCTCTTTTAATTGAGAATCCTGATCTACCAATAATTTTATCAAAGGCATAGTAGTGTATGCAACAACCACGCCAAATGTCATTAAACAGCTTTAAATCAGCTAAATGGCATCGTTTATGGAAATTGTTCCGATTTTCGGAATTATTCCTGTATAGAATACCGGGCATTATTTCTCAAATAAGTCAAATGGCGCCGTATGCACTTTTCACAGGGAGGACATGGTCCTAACGCCCCAAATAAATAAGACAAGAATTTAAGCTCCCCATCTTTCAAACGGAGACCTTATCAATAACTTAAATACCGGTGGCTGCGGCCTTAAACCGGCTATTACATTTTAACAAAGGTCCCTTTGCCTACCAGGCTTTTGTCTTTATCATTGACCACCTGGATGATGTATGTTCCCGGCAAAAGCGAACTTATGTTCGACTGCCAGTTAGCACTTGCGGAAATCCCGGACTTTATAACCGTCCCGGTAATGTTGATGATCTTGATGTCATAAGCCTGCGCTGCCGGCAGCATCGGTGCAGTGCTCCTTAAGTCTAGTAACGATGGGCTTGTTGTGGCGTTATTGCCGTTTTGGCTAATTGCCAGGTTTACCATTGACGAAGCGGGGTTGGGGTATATGTCTATATTGCTTTTGGCCAGCACGGCATTGCCAAAGCTAAGCTTAACGGCATTTGAATAACTTATCGTTCCGTTAAGGTCAGTTATTTTTAACCGGTACAGGTCGGTGGTAAGCGGTGGGTTTTTATCCAAAAAGCTGTACGTGCTTTGCCCGGCCGATGTCATCCAGCCGAGCGCATTAAAGGTTACGCCCCCATCACTGCTGCGTTCAACAGTAAAGTTGGTGTAGTTTTCCTCATTCTCGGTATTCCACACAACCCGGGCCCCATTTGCAGCTTTGGCAGCCCCAAAACTTAACAGGTGAATCCCTAAAGCAGGGTCCTGCCGGATAAGTAAGCTAAAACGGTTCTTTCCAAAACTGTTTGTATCGCTTAGCTGCACATCAAACCGGTAAGTCTGATTATGCCTCATGTCGAGCGAGTCTTTTTTGTAAGCATCCTTCAGCCAAATTTGGTATATCCCAGGGATGCTTTGAACTTGTTTCATATTCAGCGCATATACTCCATTAGCGCTTGCATAAACATTCAATTTAATGCCCTGAGCGTGTTTTTTTGGGAAAGGCATATTATTGATTGCCACCGGAACACTGTCTGCAGTCATACTGGCCAGTGCCACCAGGCCGCTTCCCGGCAGGTGCTGCGCATCTTCGTTGATATCATAAGTATTTTTTGCCAGGCTGCTAAAACGGATCACCGTTTCTTCATTGTTGACGGAGTCAGCTGCCAGTTCGAGCCGTAAAAGTTGAAGCACATTATTGGCAATTGGGGCTTTGCTTAGCAACAGTGTGGTGCCGGTTGCTTGTGTGGGCCCGGTTAGCTGTGAATTTGTTTTGGCCGATTCATTAAACGTTAGGCTGGCGCCAGCTGCAGCGGCTTTTACAAAAAATCCCTGCCCGCTGGGGATAACATTACTGCCGCCGTTTAACCCAACCCCGCCGCTGTAGGTTGCGTACATTTTTTTTACTTCGTTAAAAACATAGATGGTTGGACCGACATTAGGGCCGTAAATGCCGGCTGACGAACTGCTTGCACTGAAGTTGTTCCAGTCGATCGAACTCGCATAGGGGTTACCCACCAGGTTATAGCCCTGGTAGCCGGCATTGCCGGTCACCGAATCATATTGCAGGTTAGCCAAACCGGTGTACCAGTTGGTTACTGTTACGGCTTGTTGGTTCAGTGTACCGGTTGAAACAAAAGTATTTGCTTCCGCGCTGGTGGTTAAAATGTATTTGGTAGCGATGTTTGAAAGGTCTCCCCGGTAAAAAAACATGATGCCCGTTCCGGCGGTCAAATTAAATGTTCCGTCATAATCGACGCCAATGGAGTAAGCGGGCGAGTTATTGATCTTGTTAACCCCCCTGAAATTCCCGGTGTTAAAAGTATTATTGGTGAATGCCACGTTATCACGATAGAGGTACATCGATGGGTTGCCGCTTTTGGTCATGCCGCCGCCCGTTCCTAATGTTCCGGTAATGGGCGCGTAGTTGGCAAGGTAACTTAACGAAAAATAATAGGCTGATCCCACGTTAGCAGTGTATACCGGCGACGACAACAGCCGATACCCTCGGTAAGAGTTGCTGCCTCCGCTGATATAACGCTGTACATTTACGGTTCCTGTGATGGCGGAGGTAGAGGGAATAGGCCCCACGGTTGCTGAGCCTGTACTCAATGAATTCAATGTAAGTATTCCCCCGGTCTGCAACGTAGTGCTTGCCTCCATAGTTAACACACCTATTGACGATACCGCGAAGCTGCCCGTTCCGGATAGGGTTTTGGTGCCTGTGCCGCTAAAGTCAACGTTGTTTAACGTTGTCCCGGTTGTGCTGTTATCAGTAAGCGCCTCGGCCGAAGCGCCGTTGAAATATACGGTACCCGTGCCTGCTGTAAATGTAGAGCTGTTGGTATAATTACCGCTGACGGTTAAGTTGCCTGATGAAAGTGTTAAGGTACTTGAATTGGACAAGCTTCCGTCGACGGCTATGTCGCCAGTGCCCGCTGTTATCGTGGCGGAGTTGCTCAGGTTGCCGCCAACATCCAATATGCCCGAAGAAAGCGTCATAGACCCCGAGTTGGCCACATTGCCGTTAACTGCGGTGCTGCCTGCCCCGCCGGAGATCGTCGACGTGTTGGTCCAATTGCCGGCAACCGACGTATTGGTGGCGCTCGCGCCGGCGGGGGCAAAATTTACAGGGCTGTTGGTGGTCAGGTCGCCGGCAACCTTTAAGGCCCCTACCGAACTGCCACCGACCGTTGCTGTGCCGGTGGCCTGAATGATCAAGTTATCATAGGAAGCCTTGCTAGTATCGATAGTGCCTCCACCCGATCCAAAACCGGCCGTTGCGGTGGTAACGATGGACGGGCTTGCCGCGGTATAACTAACCGTTCCGGTTCCGCCGTGGTCACCATAAAAATTGACCGAGGCATAGGGGCTTGGAATGGATGGGATGGGATTAGCGTTGGAAAGATATAAGTGCGGCGTAGTGGCCGCCCCGGTTGCCTGGGTTACGGTGTTAATGGTAAAATAGGCGGCGTTGGTTTTATTGATGCCGCTTAACTTGGTAAAGATCACCTGGCCGGCCAGGTACATGCTTCCGTTTTCAAGCCTGAAACCGCTGCCATTCTGTATATTGGCATTGGTAATAATCGTCACATTTCCTGAAACGTTGAGGGTTGCGACATCTGACAAAAGAAAGTTATTGGTGCCCGAAGTACTGACACCGCTTCCGACGGTGATACTGGTACAACTGATTGTACCGGTTCCCTGTAAATAGTCAAAAATAGTAAAGCCGCCGGTTGTAGTGTTGATGTCCTGCGTAATGGTACCCACGGTTAACGTAGCGCCGTTTACGGTTAGTTTCGCGCCATTTTTTTGAAATCCACCGCCAAACTCGATCGAAGCGATGGTCAATGATGATGTCAATGTAGGCTGACTGGTAAATGTCGCAGTCATTCCGAACCGAACGATATCAGTAGTGCGGCCCGCTGAACCAGGATAGTCGCCCGAACCGCCGGTTTCAGTCCACGAAGTTGATGCTGCCCAGGTTGTACTGCTGCCTTTCCAATCGAAGGTGAGAGCAGAAGCCTGGAACGAAAAGCAGGCAAGCGTCAGAAACAAAAAAATAAACAAAAATCGCCGTTCCATAGATCATTTGAATTAATGATCGAGGCCCTGTTCAATTTTTATTTATCAATAGGTTAGCAATAACGTATTTGCCATAATGCATGTGGCAAATAGTCCAACCTGAGACCATAAATTGCCACAAATCACGGGTATACGCAAGCAACAAATATATAGAGTAAATATAAGGATATTATTAATCAATAATTAAAACATTAACGATGTTTTTTTTCTTAGCTGTTGCAAAGTTGACATTATGGAGACGCTTTGTGCGGGCAATTGCAATTACATTTTGACAAACATTGTCCTGCCCACCGTGCTGTTATTGGTTTTGTTTTGAACCTGTATAATATAAGTACCCGGCGTTAAACGGCTTATATCCGATTGCCAATTATTTGAAAATGAACTCGATTCCTTTACAACGGAGCCGGCGATGTCAACGATCCTGATACTATATGAAGAACTGCCTGTAGCCAGCGGTGTAACCAGATGCGGCGTCAAAAAGAGGTTTTGGAGGGCTGTCTGACCTGCCCCCATCAAATTTGATAACGCATCTCCATTTAGTTGCCCAATAGATAAATTTATAATACCGTTTACAGGATTGGGATAAATACTGATATTGCTGCCGGCGGCAGCGCTGGTGTTGCCATAAACAAGAGTGACAGCATTTGAATAGGTAGAAACGCCGTTTAAATCCTGCATCAACAGGCGGTAGGTGTTTGACCCTTGCAGTGGATAATTGTCCAGGAAATCGTATGTCGCCTGCCCGTTCGAGACAATCCCTCCAAGCGTACTAAAGGTTACCCCGCCATCAGTGCTGCGCTGAATGGTAAAATTGGTATAATTCTCTTCATTTTCTGTTGTCCAGGTTATCTGCGAACCTGATTGCACTTTTACAGCCGAAAAGCTCAGCAGGTGCACTGCCAGCGCCGCATCCTGTCTTACGACGATCGCAAAGCGGTCACTGCCATAGCTCGCGGTATCACTAAGGTCGATATCAAAAACATAGGTAGTATTGTGTCGAATATCCAGCGAATCCTTTTTATAGTTATCTATCAGCCAAACTTTGTAGATGGCAGGGATAGGGCTGAAATCGGTGCGCTGGATGGTGTACTGGCCGCTTGCTTTTGCCGAAACAAAAAGTTTTATCGCCTGGGTAGCGGCATTTTTGGGAAAAGGAACCCATTTTGCCGAAGTTTTTATACGATCGGTGCTTATTGCGGCGATCGATTCGACAGCCCCGGCACCCGGGAGAAATCCCGAGTCGGTATTGGGATCATAATTCGTTGTCGAAGAAGCGTCAAACCCGATCACCGCGTCATCGTAATTGGATGAATCTATAACGACCTTCAGCCGGATATAGCTGTTATAAGCCGTTTGGCCGACAGGGGTGCCCATCAGTAAGTTGCCGCTGGTGACCTGGCTGTTGGTTTTTGCGCTTTCGTTAAAAGTCAACGTGGGCGACGAGTTGTTTGCCTGTACAAAAAAGCCTTGCCCGCTGGGTATTATATTACCCGCGATGCCCGTGGAAATATGGGTGCTGGCATTGTAGGTATCATAATTGCTGGTGGCAGGGTTAAGAATATAAATTGTGGGATTGACATGGTTCCCATAGATCGCCGCACCCGAACTGGCGTTGCTGAATGTGCTCCAGTCGATTGAGCTTGGGTATGGGTTGCCAACAAGGTTAAACCCGCGGATGGCGGAATTTCCGGCATTTGTGGTGGTATATAATAAGCCCGCTGTGCCGGTCCACGACACGACTGAATAGGTCCCCTGGTTTAAATTCCCTGTTGCGTTGAAGATCACACTTTCGGGTGAGACATAAGGATATGAGGTCTTGCTGGGGCTGCCGCTGATATGGGTGACCTTATCGCCCCTAAAATACATCATGTAGCCATCGCCTGCATAAACATTTGCCGAGCTGTTCGTGACATCGGTCGTTGCAATATGCCCTGTTGTCAGCGTATTATTGATATCGGTAACGCCTATAAAATTGCCGCTGGTAAAAGTGGCGTTACTTGGCGTGTAGTGCTCGTTAAACAAGTACAAGCTCGGGTTGCCGGCGGTGGTGCCATAAGAGGATGTACAGTCCGTAATAATGGTGCCGGCACCAAGATAGTTAATGCTATAGGGATAGTTGCCGCCTGCGTCAGCGCCCTCATTTACCGGCGACGACATTAAACGGTAATTGCGCCCCAGCCATCGATGGGTTACACCGCTGAAATTAGCGTTGCCCTGTACAAAGCGTTGTACCGTAACAAAACCAGTGATCAGGCTTCCGGAAGGGATAGCGGCTACCGTAGCAGTACCGGTCGTATCCGATTTTAAAGTCAGATAAGCGGTTGCCGCTGTGCCCGCAACCAATTTGGTGGTGCTGCCTACCATATACAAAACCCCCGTCGGCGATACGGCGAAACCGCCGGAACCTGACATGATTTTAGGATTGGCAAGCGAGGTACCGCTAAAACTTACATTATTGAACTGGGTACCGGATGCGCTAATATCAGACAGACTTTGCGCAGCTGAACCATTGAAATACACCGTTCCCGCCCCGGCAGTAAAAACAGAGGTGTTTTGGTATAAGCCATTAATAAAATCATTTTCAGCATTGCACTGAAAAGTACCTCCGTTGTTTTGGAAAGTAGTGCTCACCGTAACCACACCCGGGCCGGCCCCGCCTGCTATTGTTCCCCCTGTGTTTTGCAGGACAGCGGTCGTTAAGCTTCCGGTTCCAAGCTGAAAGGTTCCGGCGGTGTTTTGAAGTGCATTGGTTATGGTGATGTTCCCGCTTCCCTGCGTCACGTTACTGCTGTTCGTCCAGCTGCCCTCTATTGTTGCCGTGGTGTTATTAGTGCTCAGCAATACTGAAGTCGTCGAACTTGTGAGGTCATTGCCGACAGTTAATGTGCCTGCATCAACCGTTTTTGGGCCTGCGCCAGTCAGCTCCAGGTATTGATAGGTTTGCGGGGTATTGTCAAGGCTTGCGGCGCCATTGGCGTAAACCTCCTGGCTGGCCCCATTATAATATACCGTACTTGTACCCGTACCTCCTGTATTGTTATAAAAATCAATAGTACCTGCAACACTTGCTGTATTTATTGGCGCAGCATTAGTGAGTTGTAAAACCGGGCTTAATGCCGAACCGGAAGGTATATCCACGCTAAATTTTGGCGTGGCAAAAACCAGCGACAGGACCCCGCTGTTGGTATTGGCCGTTAGCAGGGTGCCATCTATTGTAGTCGTACCGCCCTCAAGCGAAAATGTTGCATTGATCAATCCAACACCCACGAAAAGTACGCCGAAATCGGTTGAGTTCACGGTCACATCGCCTGTTACGTGAAAATTGCTGATGGTCGAAATCACTTCAGTTTGATCGACTGCCAAAACCGGCGGAAAGATATTCGAGTTACCCACCGTTAATGAGGCGCCGGTAAGCATGCCTGCCCCCGCGATAGTGGTCGTGATGTTACCAGCGTTATTTGAGTTTTGAATGATAGCACCGGTAACCGCAAGTGTAAATCCGCTGTTTATGGTAAGCGTTATGTTTTTTGATGTGCCGAAAGTAAGGCTGGCGATGGTGGTAGTTGCACCCGAATTTAAGGTTGGCTGGTTGGTGAACGCCACAAAGCCTATCCTCACCGCATCGCCTGATGCGGGCGCCGATCCTGAGCTCCAGTTTGTGCCGGTACCCCAGTCGGTGTTTGTTGTTCCTTTCCAGTCGACCGTCGCGGCTGAAACCCGGTTTATTGCTGCCAATGCAATCAGCCCGCAGAGGGCTGGTTTAAAAAAATGGGCAGCGGCTCTATTTATTTTTGTCTTTTCCATATTCTCCAATTAAACCCATACACCGTGAGAATCTATATCCTGAGATTTCTCACAGCCGCCTTTTGTATAATTGGGTTTAGTGGGTATTTTTACGTTGCCATATATGACTATGTTGCGTATTAATAAATATAATTGTTAACATTCGATGTTGATAATTAAAATCATAAGAGGCGGGTTTTGCTTTGAAAACCCGCCAAATCACCTATAGTCCACCCCGTTAATCACCCTGAAAGGAGTTTGAACATTTATTTTTATTATCAACAGGAATATGTTTCATATATCATATAATTTCTTGCTGATTAATAATAGATATTCCTATAAGTTTTTAACTCGTTCATTATCAGCAAATAGCGGACTTGGCCTTTATTAAATAATTTCCTGAAATGAAAACAATTTTCGAGCCCCCCACCTGGGCGCAGAGGCACCCACGGGCTTTAAAGATAGTGTGCATAGATCAGGGCTTCATTTGAAGGGAAACCAGCAACAGTAATGATCCCTTTTCTATCAAAAGGGAATTAAAGAAGCAAAGAAAATCGGTTGGATCAGATATGTATCGGGCGGTTCTCGGTGGCAGCCAGGCATGCTTCGCGCATGGCCTCCGTGTACGTTGGGTGCGCATGGCTCATTCTCGACACATCCTCAGCCGAAGCCCGGTATTCCATAGCCGCCACTGCTTCGGCGATCATATCAGCAGCACGCGGGCCAATCATGTGCACGCCCAATATTTCGTCTGTCTTCGAATCGGCCAATACTTTAACAAACCCGTCCAAATCGCCACTGGCCCGGGCGCGCCCGCTGGCTTTAAAAGGAAATGACCCGGTTTTATATTGAACGCCTTGTTCTTTAAGTTGCTCTTCCGTCTGGCCAACAGTCGCAACTTCGGGCCAGGTGTAAACGACGCCCGGGATAAGATTATAATTGATATGCGGTTTCTGACCCGCAATAATTTCGGCTACCAACGTGCCTTCATCTTCGGCTTTGTGTGCCAGCATAGCGCCCTTTATCACGTCGCCGATGGCAAAAACGCCCTTAACGCTGGTTTCCAAATGATCGTCTACGGTAATTTTCCGACCACGATCTTCTACCGCTAAGCCGATTTTATCGAGGCCCAATCCGTCTGTATAAGCTACGCGGCCAACAGCCACCAGGCAATAATCGCCTTTAAGCACTTTCTTTTCGCCTTTGGGGTCGTCAAAGCTGACGGTTACTTCGTTACCTTTTGCCGTTGCGCCGGTGACCTTATGACCAAGGTAAAATTCCATGCCCAGCTTTTTCAGCACCTTCAGCAATTCGCGACCAAGCCCCCTGTCCATCGTAGGAATAATGGAATCCATAAATTCGATCACCGAAACTTTCGAACCCAAACGGGCATAAACTGAACCCAGTTCCAGCCCGATCACTCCCCCGCCGATCAATACCAAATGTTTTGGTATTTCTGTCAGCGCCAAAGCTTCGGTAGAGGTAATAATGCGTCTCTTATCTGTTTTAATAAACGGCAATGTTGACGGTTTTGAACCGGTGGCAATGATCACGTTTTTGCTGGTAATCTCCTGCTCGATATTATCTGCCTTCTTTATCGAAATGGTGTTTTTATCTTTAAAAGATCCTAAGCCATGATAAACGTCGATCTTGTTCTTTTTCATCAGGAAGGCGATACCGCTGGTGTTTGCGTTTACCACCTCCACCTTTCGTTTCATCATCTGATCAATGTCAACAGCTAAGTTATCCACTTTAATGCCGTGTGCCGCGAACGCATGTACCGCATTGTGATAATGTTCGGAGGAATCAAGCAGTGCCTTGGAGGGAATGCAGCCTACATTGAGGCAGGTACCGCCCAAACTATCGTATTTTTCAATTATAGCAGTTTTTAAACCCAGCTGGGCACAACGGATAGCAGCCACGTAGCCGCCCGGGCCCGAACCGATTACAACAACGTCATATTGCATAAGCGCTTATTTATTGGAGCGCAAAGTTAATCAATAATGCTGCCCGATGAAATGATTAGACAGGTTTAGTGGCAAAAGTTGACGTTGGATTGATATCGCAGGCTGATTCTGTCGCACGTTTATCTATCTCCCGATACCCCGAACTTGATTTTATAACGGTAGCCTCTTGTGCTGCTGTCCTCTTCCTTTAAAACCTCTTTGGTTTTTTTTGCTATCCAAAATGTTTCACTCCCTGATGCTTCAGTATGATTGAGTACCCAGCACTCCACTTTTTGCCCGTGCCCGTCGGTCAGCATATCGCTGCCGGTAACCGAATAGCCAACCTTTTCGGCCTTGCCGAAACCGGGGTCGTAATAGTTGATCATAAACGTGCGACCTTCTTTATAGGGCAGCAATTGATACACCAGCAGGTCGGCATGCCAGTTAAGGTTATAGGCATCAAATGATTGGTTAAAATCATTGGTCGCCTTGGTTTTTACCGAGTCGGGTATTCCGCCTGCTAAACCATTTTTTACAAAATCGACCGTTTTCTTTTCGAAGTCGAATTTCATTTCATAACCCAGCGGCTTCCACCAGGTATTGTGGATGATGGTCGAAAAATCCTTCGCATCGAATACAGAGTACGCGGAATGGTAAACGGTATCGCGGTCCCATTGCTGCGTAATGATGAATGCCGGGCGGTTATCATAAGATGTTGCCTCGACATGGATTTTCACCAACGTTAACCGCTGCGCCGGGCTATCGCTGGTTTGTTTGGTATAAATAATGTAGCTGTAATTACCGGTTTGCAACGCTTTTATGTCCGGGTCTCCGGGTTTTACCTGTAGTGTATCCCTTTTTTCGGCAAATGCGGACACTGTTACCAACGTGAATAATGCCAGAGCAAATAGTGATTTCATAATCGTTAACGCTTCAATAGCCCAAATGTTGACCTATTTAACCAGTAACCAAAATCCCTTCAATAAACTGGCGTTAATTTTTAATGGATGGGTTAATTTCCGCTACCCTTATGCTTGGAAGTGTTTAAATCTTTGCTGCGATAAACGGTTGCTGGCTTCGAGCACGCGGGTCAATCTGACGCCCTTAAACAAGCCTCATATTTTCAGCATCCCAGTGGATCACTTTATTTTGAAAATAGCTTTCGTTACAGGCCAAAGCCGGCGCCGCCGCCCTGAACCCGAATATGGCATTTTCAACGATGGGCTTGCCAAGTCGGATACCGTCGAGGAAGCTGTTCATATGGTCGATATTGGCATCATAACCATCAGGGGTACGGTATGTTGTACCCGGAAGGTTCTGCCGTTGTTTATCGGCATCAGACCATTTAGCGTTGTAGGCGGCCAGCAGGCGTTTTTGCATATCGTTGGTATAGGTGGCGAGTGAATCCCATCCGCCTATGCCCGGCGCTTTAGGCATTTTATTATTGAGGATGGTGAAGCCGCCGCCCTCGTCAGACAGGTCCATCACTCCTTCGGACCCTATGATCTTGGTGGAACTATGTTCGCCCTCGCCGCTGATAAAGTTCACCCGCAAAATAGCCTGGAACGCCGGGTGTTCTTTGCACGCGGGATATTCGATCACGGCGCTCATCACGTCAGGAACGTTTCGGCCGTCTTTCCAGTAATAGGTGCCGCCGATGGCATAAATTTTATGCGGCCCCTTTGAGCCGGTGATAAAGTGTATGCCCGACAGCAGGTGTACGAACAGGTCGCCCGCGACGCCGGTGCCGTACTCGCGGTAATTGCGCCAGCGGAAAAATTTGTTGTCGTCATAGGGATGTTTGATCTTATCCTTCGCCGTGTAACGCGCCCAGTCCACCGTTTGCGGGCCCGCATCCAGCGGGATGGTATATTGCCATGCGCCCAGCGCATCCTGCCGGTTAAACGAGGCCTCGATAGAATTGATCTGCCCGATAGCCCCCGCCTGGTACATTTCCTTCGCTTTCTTAAACACAAGACTGCTCACCCGCTGGCTGCCCACCTGGAAAACCGCCTTGGTTTCATGCTGGGTGTGGACCTCGTTAAGCCCTTCGCTGATATAATGCACCATCGGCTTTTCGCTGTAAACGGCTTTGCCCTTACGCATGGCCACCTCGGCTATGGTGCTGTGCCAGTTGTCGCTGGTAGCGATGATCACCGCGTCGATATCCTTGCGGTCGAGTATCTCATGATAATTTTTCGTGGTGAAAACAGATTGTCCAAACTCTTCTTTGGCGTGGTCGAGGCGACCGGTGTATAGATCGCAGCAGGCGGCCAGTTCGGTACCGGGGCAGGCTAGCGCCGTGCGGGTATCGTTATAACCCATAATGCCCATCCCGATGGTGGCCAGCCGGATTTTGTCATTCGGTCCAACTCGTTTTTCAGCCTGCAGGATGCGGTATTCATGCTCTTCCATTGCGGCAACAGCCGATAACGACGCCGAGGTGAGCAGGATTGAACCGCCCAGTTGTTTTATAAATTTTCTACGATCAGACGACATGGTGGTTTTAGTTTTAATTAGCTCATGCAATATAGTTGATTGGGTTGATTAGGTTGAATAAGTTGATTAAGTTTTTGCGGATACTTGATTAGGTTTTTTATCATTCTAACTTATTCAACCTACTCAACTTAATCTAACTCAATCAACTATTTCCCCGCCTCCGTTCTGTCAACCATAAATTTCAAAGCATCTTTATCAGGCAGTGTTTGTTTACCGCTGTTTTTATCAAAAACCATGGCTTGCTGGGTGGCGTTGTCGTATTTTGGCCATTCGGGTAAGCCATGTCCGTTGGGGTTGCCGGTTGTCATAAAGTTTACCCAGTAGGACGACATAAGCGTAGCCAAAGGCTGATCCGCGGCCTCCCACGGACGATTCAGAAATTTCAGGTCATCCATCACGTAAGCAACCTCGCCGGTATGGAAGGCGCCGTATTTCACGTAATCTGGCGTTGCTGGCAGTTTGCGATTGAAATTATAGGCATATATGGGCGCCTTGCCCTGTTTGCTTTGCAGGCTAAGCCACTTATAGCCCGACATGGCGAAGGTTTGGTCGCGGCTCATCCTTACTTGCGATCGTGCTGCTTCTTCGTCGGTTGTTCCGGGATAGTATTTCAACACCTCGTCCGCATCGGCGCCATACTGTTTTTTGATGGCATCTATATAAGCATCTTTCTTTTTGTACGACATGATAAAGCTTTCGTCAGCGTTCCAGCCGGTAATTACCGCCACATTGTTTTGTTTGCCTTCGGCGAAGATTTGGGGAACAGGTTGAGGTAATACATACCCGTCGGTGATTGGCGAAAATCGGCCCGAAACCTTCATTAAGTCCTCTGCGGACATTTTCCGTAAGTCGGCAATACTTTGTGCATGGGCCGATTCGGCAAATTTTAAGCCTTGTTTTTCGCCGGCGTCGAGCGAGGTAGCCTGGATCAACGGATTGGCGATCATAAATGAGCCGCTTTCGGCGATGGCCTTATTGAACAATCCATGCGCCGCCGGCGATGCTACCAGGCAGTTTACGCTCATGGAGCCTGCGGATTGCCCGTCGATCGTTACATTGTCCGGGTCGCCGCCAAATGCTGCTATATTGTTTTTTATCCACTTCAGCGCAGCGATCTGGTCCAGCAAACCATAATTGCCTGATGCATGGTGGGGCGATTCTTTGGTCAGCTCAGGGTGGGCCAGGAAACCAAATACGCCTACACGATAATTTGCCGAAACGAAGATTATCCCTTTTTGGGCCAATGCTTCTCCATCATAAATTGGCACGCCGGTGCCACCACTGCTAAAGCCGCCGCCGTATATCCACAAAAACACGGGTTTTTTTTCGCCCTTGTGCGCCTTGGTCCACACGTTGAGGTACAGGCAATCTTCGCTGATAGGTTTTTCGGGGATCAGGAATTCCGGTGTATAAACCATAAAAGGTTTCGGTGTGGCCTGCATTGGGCTTGGTCCGTAAGCGTCACATTTCCGCACACCTCCCCAAAAACCAGTGTGCTGGGGGGCTTTCCATCGTAAATTGCCAACAGGCGGGTCTGCAAAGGGAATGCCTTTATAGGATACCACATCACTGGTAGCGCTTTTTACCCCCGATATTTTTCCGCCTTCTACCTGGATTGTATCATCATTTTTACCGGTAATTTTAGCTGGTGTAAATGAGTAAAAAATCACCGCACACACTGCCATTGCCGGCAGGAAGGCTGTTAACAATAACTTTTTCATGAAGATTGGTTTATAATGTGTCGACCTGACGCAATATAAAAAGTTTTAACGACGATTTTAAAACCAAAACACTTTTTAATATTATTTAAAAAGTATAATTTGCAAGCTGTTACTCCCATCAATTCAAACCTTTTAAAGATTTAATAGCATGAAAAAAATTGCTTTATCCGTTGTATGCTGTTTTACGGCCCTGATCGCATTCGCGCAAAATAATAAAAGCGGGATAGCCATTATACCCGAGCCGGTGAGCGTTATTACCAAAGACGGTCAATTTGCGCTGCCTAAACATATCTTGATACAAGCAGGGTCAACGGCGGAAGAAAAGCTGGTTTCGTCCTTTTTACACGGTAAGTTGGCCACTGCCAGCGGACGGCAGGTAACCGTCAGGAACAGCTTTTCGGTTCCTGCTACGATAAAACTGGTGTTAAATGCAAAGCCCGATACATCGATCGGCAAAGAAGGGTACCAGCTTTGGGCGGGCAAAAAAGGTATCACCATTGCGGCCAACCAGGCTAACGGGCTGTTTTATGGAGTACAAACGCTTATCCAATTGCTGCCAAAGGAAATTGAGGGCAAAGAAGCGGCGCCAAATGTGGCGTGGACAGTTCCGTTTGTGACCATAAAAGACTATCCGCGTTTTGGCTGGAGAGGCTTAATGCTGGATGTATCGCGCCACTTTTTCACCAAAGATGAGGTTGAGCAATACATCGACCAGATGGCACGATACAAATTCAACCTGCTGCACATGCATCTAACCGACGATGAAGGCTGGCGCATCGAGATAAAGAGCCTGCCACGCTTAACCACCGTTGGTGCATGGAATGTTAAAAAGATAGGGGAGTTTGGGCGCTTTTCGGCAACTACCCCGGATGAGCCGCGCACCTACGGCGGCTTCTATACACAAAATGATATCAAAGAACTGGTGCAATATGCAAAAGACCGCTTTATGGATATTATGCCCGAAATTGACGTTCCCGGCCATAGCCTGGCAGCGATCGTATCGTACCCGGAGCTTTCCTGCACCCCGGGCGCCGATAAATACGTAGTGCGATCAGGCGAACGCCTGCAGGTAGATAATACCCTAAATCCATCCAGCGAAAAAACCTATGCATTTTTAGATAAAGTAATGGGCGAAGTAGCCAAACTGTTCCCGTTCCCTTATATGCACCTGGGAGGCGATGAGTGCAGGAAAGATTACTGGCAAAAAAGCGATTCGGTAACCGCATTGATGAAACGCGAGAACCTGAAAACTTACGAAGAAGTGCAAAGCTATTTTGAAAAGCGGCTGGAAAAAATAGTGGAATCGAAGGGCAAAAAGTTTATGGGTTGGGATGAGATCATCGAGGGCGGCCTGGGGCCAAACGCAGCGGTAATGAGCTGGCGGGGGATAAAAGGCGGAATTACTGCCTCAAAGCTTGGCCACGAGGTGGTAATGAGCCCAACTACATTCGCTTACCTGGATTATATGCAAAGCGACCGGGTGATGGAGCCCCATGTTTACGCCACTTTGCGGTTAAGTACCGCTTACCAGTTTGAACCGGTGCCTGACAGCGCCGTTGCCAAACTGATATTAGGCGGGCAAGCTAACCTGTGGACCGAACAAGTGTTCAATTTTCGCCAGGTAGAGTATATGACCTGGCCGCGGGGGATGGCTATTTCTGAATCTGTTTGGTCGCCGAAGGAAAAGAAAAACTGGAATAATTTTTACCCGAAAGTTGAAAAGCAGTTTGCAAGGCTGGATGAGGCTGAAATAAAATATGCGCCAAGTATGTACGACCCTGATTTTGATGCGAAACTGGACCCCAATAAAAAAATGATCGTTTCGCTTACCACTGAGATACCCGGCCTGGATATTTATTACAGCTTTGACAACTCGTATCCCGATAAGTTTTACCCAAAATATACAGAGCCCTTGATCGTTCCGGAAGATGCGGTACAATTGAAGGTGATCACCTACCGCGATGGACGCCCGGTCGGCCGTATGGTTTCCCTGCCGATCTCCGAATTGCAACAGCGTGCGCAACGAGCTAACAAGGATTAAGGTAGCGGCATATGAAAAGGAGTGTTTTTGGGTACGTGGGTATTTTGACCATCGCACTCTTTATTGCAGCATCCTTTAAACCAGGGCCAAAAAAAACCGACACGCATCAAACCGGGCCTAAAGCAATGCTTAGCCCTGCTGATAAATTTGTCTTCAACTCATTTGTCGACTGCAATATGTCGGAAGTGTGGATTGGAGATAAGTTTATGATTTTCCCCGGTAAATATGGCGAAGATCCTTTATGGGGGAAAGCCAATGACCTGAAATATGCGACCGGCTCCTCTGTCGATGAAGCGTTCGGCACACCGGCTAAAGGATTTATCGAACCAAGGCTGCCGCCTAATGCCAAACCGGGAATGCCAGGCTTGCATGGAGCCGTTTGGTTTGAATCAGTTTACCAGGATCAAAAAGATGTTTCGGGGAAGACCCTGTATGCGCTTTACCACAATGAGAATTATCCCGAAACGCTGCCCTACGATAACTCAACCGGCAAGGGGTACAAAAAGGCAGATTGGCCCGAGGGTCTGAAGGGGCCGTCGTCGCCTTCGGCGGTGTGCCGTATCGGTATTATGAAATCAACGGACGGCGGCCTTAGCTGGAGTAATCGAGGATTATTTTTAGAGGATGAACAGCCCAGGTTGATTTTGCGGCCCGACAACACTGCGGCCAATTTTGCCGGCGGAACAGGCGACCCATCCTGCGTGGCCAGTGGCGGCTACCTATATTTATTTTATGGCGAGTATGGGTACCCTGGCCACTACGATCATAAAACCTATAGCGCTGAAAAGGAGTGGAAAGGTCAATGCATCAGCATTGCCCGGATAGCGCTGACCGATCTGGATAACCCCGATGGCAAAGCAAAAAGGTGGGATGGTAATGCATTCTCGGCATCTTATAATGGCATTGGAAAACCCGTCGCTTCCATCCGAATTCCATTGGGAAAGGGCGGCGGGCCTGCATCATCGCCAAAAGGGAATTATTATTGGGGGCCATCGGTAAGCTGGAATGAATACCTGGACTGCTGGGTAATGCTGATGGCTAAAGCAGTTGGGCCATCGTGGAAGGGCAGCAGCATCTATATAGCATTCAATAAAAACCGGGACCTCGGCGCCGGCTTAAACGCACAGGCCTGGACAACACCAAAGTTATTGGTGGATAAGCCCGGGCATACCCTCTGGTACCCGTCGCTGCAGCCGCTCAACACAGAGGCGAACAAAGTGAACAAATATTCGTCACTAAGGCTTGGCAGGCGCGCGCGACTATTTTATAAAGACATTATGCCTGATAAAAGCGAGTATAGTTCGGAGTATCAGGTAACTTTTCAACGATAGCCGCTCCTTTTTAACTGTCAACCCTTTTCAGCTGGATGTTGCCCACAGGCTTTACAATCAGCGGTATTTTTTCAACATGCGTTTCGCTGGTGTCGAGTCCAAATGCTTTGGTTTCCGACAGCGCCAGTTTTTTTATCGCGAAGTAGCTGTTCAAAATAAAACCGTCTTTCGCCCCGAAGGCATTATTATAGGAAAGGAATTTCTCCATGATCACAAACCGGAAATCGGCAGCAATTTTATACAGGTGCAGGGAGTCGTATCTGCTGGTAATGTCGATCTCCTTCCTCGCCACCATATCCTCAATAACCTTTCGATACAGGACATTTACCCTTGGCTGAATACGGAAACCCAACCGAAACTCAACCCTTATTATTTTTCCGGGTTCGATTTGGTCAACAGTGTACTCCATCGTGTAGGGCTCGTTCGTCGTCTCGATATGGATGAACCAGTAAGTATCCGCCCGCTTGGGTTTCCGGCTCATAATCGAATACATGATCTTTTCTTCTATTTGTTTGGCGTTGTTGGCCTTGGTCAGATAGATCAAATGAGTGGAATATTTACTTACAGATTCATCCGCACTAAGCGCATTTAACAGGGGTATCTGGTCCTTTAAATCGATAAAATGCAGAAAGCGGTTGTTTATCTTGCGGGCTTTGAACCATACATACATGGTGAAGATCAGGCCGATCTCGAAGACTACGAAGAACAGGCGTTTGAGCAGCTTAACGGCATTCGCCACAAAAAATGAAAATTCGACAGTAAGGAATATACATAAAATACCCACCACAAGCCATAGCGGCCAATGTTTTACATATCGCATGAAGAACGACATGAGGATGGTGGTCATCAGCATGGCGATCGTAATGGAAAAGCCGTATGCGGCCGTCATGTGTTCAGAGGTTTGGAAATATAACGATACCAGGATACAGCCAACGCATAATATCCAGTTGATACTGGGAATGTAAATTTGACCACGAATATTTGAAGGATATTTTATGGTGATGCGCGGCCAGAAATTCATGCTCACGGCCTCGCTGATAAGCGTAAACGATCCGCTGATCAGTGCCTGGCTGGCAATGATGGTAGCCAGCGTGGCCAGCACCACGGCGGGGATCATGAGCAATTGCGGATCCGGCACGATAGAATAAAATGGGTTAACGCCAACAAAATTAAATCCTTTGGGTTGGGCTAATACCCAGGCGCCCTGCCCTAAATAGCTTAATATTAAAGTGGTCTTTACAAATATCCAGCTCACCTGTATATTTTTCCGGCCGCAGTGGCCTAGGTCGGAATATAAGGCTTCGGCGCCGGTAGTACACAAAAACACATCGCCGAGGAGCCAAAAGCCCTTTGGGTGCTCCGTCAGCAATTTATAACCGTAATAGGGGTTTAATGCCTTGAAAATGCCTGGATTATGTGCCACCTGGATAAAACCCAAAGTGCCGATCATGATAAACCAGAGTAGCATGACCGGCCCGAATGAGGAGCCGACCACGTTGGTGCCAAACTGCTGAAAGAAAAAAAGCAGCACCATGATGCCGATAACAAGGCCCAAAATAAGGTCGCTGCCCGGTATAAACTCCGGATGCGCTTTGGGGTCGCTTAAGGCAGGCACGTTACTTAGCCCCTCAATCGCTGAGGTCACCGAAATCGGCGGGGTAATAATACCATCGGCCAAAAGTGTTCCCGCCCCGATAATTGCCGGTATGGCCAGCCATTTCCCGTAGCGCCTTACTAGAGCATATAACGAGAATATACCGCCCTCACCATGGTTATCCGCCTGGAGCGTGATAAATATATATTTAAACGTGGTTTGAAGGGTCAGCGTCCAGAAGATACAGGAAATGGAGCCCAGCACCAACAATTCGTTAATGGTCTTCCCGTCGACAAGAAGCGTTTGGAAAACATAAAGTGGCGAAGTGCCAATATCGCCAAAAATAATTCCAAGTGTGACAAGGGCGCCCGCGGCGGTAAGTTTTTTTATGTGGGATTGCATGATTAAGTTTAAAAATTAATGGAGGGGAGTTGACGGGCAAAAAGAATTTTGATCCGCCCGATTGAGCAGGTGATCAACGTATCGTAGCTTTTGATCATGTAAACGTTAAAATCAATATCGTCCAAATATGGGGCGGGTTCGCCAATAGCTGTGCCATGGAATTTAAATCGCTCGTTAAAAAAAATAACTATTTGGTTCCCACCCTCTTAATAACATAGTGTGTTTTTTACACTATTCGTTTTGACTATCATTTTGATAGCATGATTATCATTTTGATAGATTTGAATGTGATGTGGGCGCTGATGGCGACTCGTTTTTAGCCCTTGTAACCGATTAAAAAACAGCCCGGTATAAAACTTTTTTAGGGATTTGAATATTATATTAAAACCCTATGAAAACATAAAATATCTACCATGAAAAAAGTACATCTTCCATTAATCTTATCTATGCTGCTGTGTTTAAGCAGCTGTTCTGCCATCGAAGGAATTTTTAAAGCCGGCGTATGGGTTGGCGTTATTGCCGTAGTTGTGGTGATCCTGGTCATTATCTGGATCATTTCGGCAATGAGGAAATAGCCATTAAAACGAGAGGGAAATCGTTTTTAATATTGCATACTGATCACCGGCCAATGATGATTTCGATGCCGGTGGTTATAGGAAATACTGCTATAAATATGAACGACGATCTCCCCTCGTTTTATACCAAACAGACGTAACTATTTAATTGAGTTCCCGTAACCCACTAACAGGACTGATACCATAATCACAACGATGCCGGCGATAACCGTTGCCAAAGCTTTTTTGCTCACGCCTTTCCATTCTTTAAGCACCAGCCCCCACATATTGGCCACCAAAATGATGAAAGCCATATGCAATATCCACGAGCTGGCGCCATTACCCATGCGGCTTTCGCCCATTCCGTAGAAAAAGAACTGCAAAAACCAGGTGATGCCTGCGAGTGCTGAAAAAAGGTAATTTTTAAGTAAAGGCGTTTTGGAATTGGTATAGTCGCCAAAGGTGCGGTTGCGGAAGTTTAATACCATACACCATATAAAATTGGTAGTTAAGCCACCCCAAAGCACTACCAAGTAGGTGACATTATTCCTGAATAAGAAATTTCCGGCCGCCGGGTGGGCTGCTACCCAAACCGCATTGGCGGTGTCGGCCATTGGCTTGCCGGCCTCAAGGCCAAAATTAAAACAGGCGCTTAAAATGCCCGATACGATCGCCACAAAAATGCCCAGGCCAAAACGATAATCTTTATTGTTAGCCGCTGCCGTACTGTTTTTGGCGAGATCTTTTTCTTTCATCATGCCTGCCTTACCGCAAACGATAATGCCGATGACGCAGATAACAATGCCGAGCAACACCATTTGGCCCCAGTGGCTATTCAGCAGCATGGTAAAAGTATCCTTCCCTTTTTCAGGGAAAAAATTATAATAAACCGAGGGCACAAGTGAGCCGAAAACCGCGCAAAGACCAAGGATAATGGTACTGCCCAGCGAAACACCCAGGTATCGGACGCCCAGCCCGTAGGTTAAACCGCCGATGCCCCACAACACGCCCATCAGGTAGGTCCAGCCGATCACATGAAGACCGGTGTTTTTTATAATATCCGCAAAACCGGGTATTGTAAGCCAGGCCGCCAGCGGCGGAACAATGAGCCACGAAAATATGCCGCCTACGATCCAGAAACTTTCCCAGGCCCAGCCTTTAACCTTTTTGTAAGGAATATAAAAACTGCCGGAAGCAAAACCACCGATAAAATGGAAGATGATACCAAAGACGACCTGGAAAGTGATGAATAGCTCCATGTTTTATTTTTTTGCACGTATAGACGCAATGCATTACGTCTATACGTGTTTTATTAGGGTAGTGATGCCACTGTGCTGAAATGATAATTCCCGGAACCGATATTTACCACCAGGTACCCGGGCTCGGATGCCGCCGGCTTAATTTCGGGGTTATTTGCAGCCGGCTGTCCGCCTTCCAGTAAACTGCTGCCGTCCTTAGCCATAATGTAAACAGTGGCTGTTGTATTGGCGGGTATGGTTACATCAAGCGCAACGGCGCCATTAGTAACTTTCCAATGCGAAGCCACCTTGCCATAGTTCGTTTCATAATCTGCCCTTACACTATCCAGCTTGCCGCCGATGGTTGGTTTAATGATGATTTGCTTGTAACCAGCCCCTTCGGTTTTCGTGTCGATTCCGGCGATAACGCGGTACATCCAGTCGCCGATGGCGCCGTAAGCGTAATGATTATAGGAGTTCATAGTAGGTGTTTCAAAAGTACCGTCGGGCTTTATACCGTCCCAGCGCTCCCAAACTGTGGTAGCGCCCATTTTTACCGGGTAAAGCCAGGATGGGTAAGTATCCTGTAGCAAAAGCTGGTAAGCCACATCAGCATGCCCGAAACGGCTGAGCACATGGCACAGGTAAGGCGTGCCCAAAAAGCCTGTGGTGAGGTGGTTGTTATAACGGCGTATATTGCGCACCAAACGATCGGCGGCCTGGGCTCTTAAATTTTCGGGAAGCATATCAAACTGAAGAGCCAGTACATAGGCTGTCTGGGTGTCGGACGAGATCAGCCCGTTAGGCGTTACATATTCATTTAAGTAGGCGGCTTTAATTTTTGCCAGCAGATCGGTATAACGCTTCACATCATCAGCTTTGCCCAACACGTTTGCCGCATTGATAAGCAATTGCGTTGAATACGCGTAAAAGCATTGCGCTATCAAATATTTGTTAGTGATGGCCGAGCTGCCGTCGGTGTCGTCGTCCACACTATAAAACAGCCAGTCGCCAAAGTGGAAGCCGGTGTTCCAAAGATCGTTGTGGCTTTTGGCCTGCATATAATCTACCCAGGCTTTCATGCTGGCGTACTGGTTTTCCAATATGCGTTTGTCGCCATAAGCCAGGTACATATTCCACGGGATAACCGTGCAAACATCTGCCCATCCGGTACTGCCGCCGGGGCCATCAGCATCATTTTTGCCGATTACATTTGGGATAACAAAAGGTATGCTGCCGGTTTTATACTGGTCGGCAGCGATGTCTTTCATCCATTTCACCATAAAGTTATGCACGTTCATATTATATGACGCCGTGCGCGAAAACACCTGTGCATCACCGGTCCAGCCAAGGCGTTCGTCACGCTGCGGGCAATCGGTGGGTACATCCAAAAAATTTCCTTTTTGTCCCCATTGAATATTATGCTGTAGTTGGTTGATCATGGTATTTGAGCAGGAAAATGAGCCCATTGGCGGCATATCCGAATAAAGCGCGATCGCGGTAAATTTTGCCGCGTCGAGGTCACCGGGGTAGCCCTCGACGCGAATATACCTGAAGCCCTGCCATGTAAACTCCGGTTCAAATGTTTCCTCTCCATTGCCATTGAGGATGTAAGTGTCCTGCGAACGTGCCGTGCGAAGATTATCCGTGTAAAAATTGCCCGCCTTATCAATCACTTCCGCATGCGAAATGACGATCTTGTCGCCCTTATGCCCGGTTACTTTCATCTGCACCCATCCCACCAGGTTTTGCCCAAAGTCAATCACTTTTTCGCCTTTTGGCGTAGTAAAAATTTTCACGGGCTTAAAGGTTTCGTGTTTGCGTACAGGCTCGCTGTTGGTGGCCACCAAGGTGCTCTTTGAAAAATCCTTAACGGTTACGCCGCTCCAGCTTTTATCATCAAAGTTGGTGGTCGACCAATCTTTTTGCTGCATGTTATCGTCGATGGTAGCGCCATAGTAGATCTCAGCAAACCGCACGGGCCCCGTCGAGGATTTCCAGCTTTCATCAGATGCAATGGTTTCTTTGGTTCCATCGGTATAAATAACATCCAACTGAAGCAATAAAGCCACGTCTTTTCCATAAAGATTTGGCTTCGGATCATAGCCGATATAACCGCGGTACCAACCATTGCCCAACTCAGCGCCCACAGCGTTTTCACCTTCTTTTAACCAACCAGTGACGTCATAGGCCTGGTATTGCAGACGTTTATTATAACTGGTCCAGCCAGGGGTTAAAAAAGCATCCCCAATGCGGTGGCCATTGATCTGCGCATCGTATAAGCCATGGGCGGTAATATAAGCTGTAGCCGACGCAATTTTCTTTGACAAGGCAAAAGTTTTGCGGAATAGTGGGCTTGGCCGGTTAACGGTGTCTTCTTTAAATCCGGGGGTTATCCATTTCGCATGCCAGTCGGCTGGCAACAGCAGTCCCATTTGCCAGTAGGCCGGCGCGCTCCATTCGGACGCCTTGCCGGTGTTGTCCCAAACCCGCACCTGCCAGTAGCATTTTTGGCCTGATGTCAGCGTTTCGCCCCCATAGGGCACGAATACCGACTGATCGGACATTATCTTGCCGGAATTCCACACCTCGCGCTTGCCTTTTTTAAGGTATGCGTAGGATGTTACCTTTACTTCATAGGCGGACTGCATCACGTTGCGCCGTTCGCCTGCGTCAAGCTTCCAGCTAAAGCGGGGAATAGCGGCGTCGATACATATCGGGTCGACCTGGTCTTCGGTCAGCAGGCGTTCAACTTTTAATTGGGCGAAACAAGCCACGCCCGGGAAAAGGCCAAGCAGCATAAAAATGATTTTCCTCATGGGTATTAAATCGGGTGAATTGGAATAGGCAATATAGTAAAAAAGCATTGGGTAATAATTTGCTGTATCGCTTATTTTACTTTGCCGGACGGCAGTTGATATTTAGCAATCAATTTCGTAAAAACGCGTTTGATAATCGAGCACATCGATAAAAGCCACGGATTTGCCGCTGAATTCATGTTCCTCCATTTCCGGTATCACCGTATGGCCAACCACCTGGTGATAGCCGTCGAGCGCATCATTCAGCAGTTCTCTTTTATCAGCCCAGGTAATGCCGCCGCTGCCATAACCGCCGCGGATACTACCTGCGCGGTGTAATAACGCCCGTTTGCCGGTTTGTTCAATTTTGTTAAAAAGATCGGCCAGGGTATAGTTTTCCCCTGTGATCTGCTGCAATACCGGCAATGCCGAAAACTCTTCATACCATTTATTGGTAACACCTGCGTGCGAAAACAGGTGCAAGCCCCGCTGGTAGGCGATATTAAAAAGGTTGCGATTGCTCTCAAAAACAAATGTCAGCTTTCTTTGCATTTGTGGCCTGAAACCTGAACAAAGAAAATCGGGGTAATGCAGGTACTGCACATCATGGTTACCCAGCAACAATTCAACAACTTCGGGAAATTGCTTTTTTAATTCGATGATCTCCAGCAGGTTTTGAATAATGATATGATCGGGCATATTCCAGTGATCGACGTAATCACCAATAAAAACAACTTTATCGAAATCGTTAATATTTATTTGTTTCCAGCAGTCTTTGCCGTGCAGGTCGCCGATGACGATGTGCTTCATTTCACAAAAATAAGAGAGTCCACGATCCCTTGTTTGCAGATCCTTGCTAATTCCAGCTATCTGTCCGAAAAGGTTCAGCCGGCAGGCCTGCCGAGTTTTGCAGGTTGGTTATTGGCGCATTGGTAAATGCATATCTTACCGCCTGTACAGGCAAAGGCATAGTTGCCGGCACGGTGATCACTATCGTATTCCCCACTATTTTTGCAGGCGACCAGTGGAAAACCTTGTCCACCCCGGCCACAAAAAAATGCTGGCTTAGGGGCGCGTTGTTAACAGTAGTCAGCCCGTCAGCGGTGCCAGGTTTAAAGTTAATTGTTACCGTGTTGTTGTTCGCCGAAAATGAAGCGAACTGAGGACCCACACACTGAACGCTTTGTCCATACGTGTAATTCAGCGCTAACAGGGCCAATCTTTCGCCCACAGGTTGTTTGTTGCGGGGGTGGTGGTTGGCAACTTCGCCAACATCCATGGTAAGTGCCATTCCCGTCCCCGTGGCCGAGGTGCGAATATTAGCCTGCGCTTGGCGGAATAATGCCAGGTAGTCTGACGTGGTATCGCCGCCGGGCGGATTGGTGGTTTTATAATCTTCGGCAAAAGGCTCCAACTGCACATAGTAAAATGGCAGGTCATTTTGGCCAAACTGCGTGCGCCATCCCTTTATCAGCGCTGAATTTAAGAGGGTGTAGTTGGATGCCGGCGTATCGTGCTCGTTATTTTCGCCCTGGTACCATATAAATCCCTTCAGACCAAGAGTCAGCAGAGGATTGATCATCCCATTATAAAAGCCAGAACTGCCGTACAGGTAGATGCCTGACAGCGCGGGATCGTTTTTTATCACACTTACATTGGCCCAATCCTGACAGTAAGAACCGTTTACAGCTGAGACGATGATACCAACAGGGATGTTAAGTGTTGCATTTAATTTTTTTGCGAAATAATAGGCGATTGCGCTTTCGGTACCGGCGGTTGTCGGGGAACAAACCTTCCAGGTGGCTGCAAAACTTAAGGCGGTTATCGGCGACGACTCCTGGTCTTCCGCAATATTCAGCATTCTGATCAAAGGACAATTAGCCGCCGCAATTTCCTGTTTGTAATTTACCACGCCTGTAAAAGGGGCGATCGAATCAAGCGGCATCACCATATTTGACTGCCCGGAGCACAGCCACACATCGCCTATAAGCACATTTGACACCGTGGCAGACGTGTACCCATCGGCTTTTATGGTTACCGTTTGAGGATTTGCATTTACGCTGCTTGCTGGAATAATAGCCGACCAATTGCCGGATGCATCCGAGTTTACGGTAAATGTTTGGGTATTCCAGCTTGCCGTTAGTTCCATTTTAAGCAGCGAGGGCGCCCTTCCCGAAACAACAAATGGCTTATCGCGCTGAATGACCATATTGGTTTGAAATAGGGAGGCGAAAGCAATGCCGCTTTTTAATACGGGCGGCGTTGGGCCGCCGCCTGTGCCCATATCATTTTTCCGGCAGCCATTTATGATCAATATTACGATTAGAGCTAATAACCAATTTTTTTTCATACTTGCTTGTCGGGTCTGGCCAACCTATCCGCGTTTAATTAATGGGTTGTGATATTTTCAAGGCAGAAAGATAGTATTTATGAGCCAATTGTATGTGCACAACAAAAAAATGTATTGCCGCAAGTTGCGTTGTTTATGACTTCCATCACATTCAAACCAAATCTGTATCATTTATTTTGCCGCCGCGCCGCTATAATTTTGAAAAAAATATTGAAGTGAGCACAAAAGAACAAGACTTTTTAAAAAAATTAGGCAGTAGAATACGAACCCTAAGGCACGAAAAGAAACTATCATTAAACCACTTATCCACCCGGTTCGGCTTGGAAAAGTCAAGTGTTTCCAAACTCGAGAATGGTAAATCCAATTCGACGGTATTAACCCTTTGGAATTTGAGCGAAGCGTTGAATGTTCCTGTGGATCGTTTTTTCAGAGAGGATAAATAACCGACCACTGAAATGGCACTAATCTCCCAAGCCGGCCGGGTCAAATTATTAATCACTTGCCTTAATAAGAGTTGAATGCGTGTCTTGCTCAATTAGTACAGTTATGTTTCGGCATCCAATTCGGAGCTCTTATCTAACAATTCTCAAACTATCTCCCGGGGGTGCGCAGATTATCCTTTTAATTAACGGGGTTCGATTCGAGCTGCTTAATAGTTTAAAACCGCACAGGGTGTGTCCGGTTTTATTACAATACACGTTTTAATTTCCGTTTAAATTGCTGGTTAACATCAGCTTATTATTTTGGAACAGTGATTGCGCGAATTGACTTACTTGACGCCCTTTACTTTTCATATCACCTTTTATGACCTGATTTTCCTCGGAATGATATTTATTGGGCTGAACTTTGCCCTGTTATTGGGATTCGTCAAGAATGTCAACCGACCTGCAAATCAGTTTATTGCCCTGGCTTTGGTCATTATAGTCGTATGGATGATGCGGATATTGGCTATCGACATTCGCCTGGACACCTACCTGCCTGGCTGGGACAGGCTGCCCATGCAATTTTTACTTGCTATTGGGCCACTGATCTATTTTTATGTACGGAAAATAACGCAGCCGCAGTATCAATTGCGCTGGAAAGACCTGCTGCATTTTAGCCCGTTATTGCTTGAACAGGCCGCTTTGGTTTTGGAAATTAAAGAAAGCATACGGATGGGAACTGAAACGTATACTACACCGGTCTTTCCGTTACTGAACTTTGTATTGCAGTTGCTCATATTCATTTCGATCATAAGCTACCTGTATCGCTCTCATCAACTTATCCAAAAATTTTACCGGCAACTACAACCTGTCCTGATGGATCGGTCGCTCCTCGAATTCCAGTGGCTGCGGCGCTTACTGGCCGCCACCGTCTTGTTGTGGCTTTTGTGGATAGGTTTTGCCGCGTTAGATTATTTGTGGTATCATAATCAATTAGGGATACACCTTTATTACCCTTTCTATATCTATTTTGCCGTGATACTGATATGGACCGCCGTGGCGGCGTTCTTAAGGCCACAAGCAGGCTTGATGGCCCAAGCCCCTGTTGCATCGAAGTCATCGGTTCCTGCCGAACTTAGGGAAAAAGGCGCATGGCTCAAAAAAACTATCGAAGCCAGCAAGTACTACCAGGACCCTGACGCGAGTTTAAGTTTACTCGCTGAAAAACTCGGCCTGACTGTCCATGAATTATCCCGGATCATCAATACCGTACTTAAAAAAAGCTTCAATGATTTTGTTAATGAGTATCGCGTCATAGAGGTGATCCGAAAAATGCAGGACCCGGCTTATAACCGGCTATCCTTGCTGGGTATCGCATTTGATTCAGGATTCAATTCAAAAACAACTTTTAGCCGTGCCTTTCGGCGATTTACCGGGAAAACTCCGGGACAATACAGTGGTGATCTAAAAAAAGAGGGTTCAAGTTATAAAATGAACCCTTATTCCAGCTTTTCAGCGATAATTTCGTGTCACGAGGCCGCTCCCACGTGGTCTTTTGAGAAATCAAATCGCACTTTTATGTTTAAAAACTATTTAAAAATCGCCTGGAGAAACCTGTTCAGGAACAAGGCATCTTCATTCATCAATATCGGCGGCCTTGCCGTAGGTATGGCCGTTGCCATGCTCATCGGATTATGGATATGGGACGAACTGTCCTTTGACAGGTATCATCAAAACTATGCACGCATAGCTCAGATCAAGCAAAACAAAACTGCAAACGGCGACATTGCTACCGGCGACGGGACGTCTCTTCCGGTTGTCACCGAACTGCGCAAAAGCTACGGCGGCGATTTTAAACATATAGCTGTAACCTTCTGGCATGGTACGCATATACTGAGCGCAGGCGAGAAGAATATTTCCTTCGGAGGCCGGTATGTGGATTCCGAATTTCCAGGTATGTTCTCTTTGAAGATGCTCCGTGGAAATTATGGCGCGCTGAAAGGGCCATCTTCGCTGCTTTTATCGGAATCAACTGCCAAAATATTATTTGGCCATGCCGACCCGATGAATAAAGTGGTAAAAATGGACAACCAGGCAGTTTTTCAGGTCGGCGGCGTTTACCAGGATCTGCCTGAGAATACTACGTTTCACGACGAGCAATTCCTTGCGCCCTGGGATTATTACGTTACTTCTGAGCCGTGGTTAACCAGGGCAAAAACCGATTGGTCTGAGGATTCTTTTCCGATTTATGTCCAGGTAGCTGATCATATCGATATAAAAGTTCTTTCGGCCAAAATCAAAAATATCAAAATGGATAAGGGTGGACCGGGAGAAGTCCGCTTCAAAGCCCAGCTATTATTGTTTCCAATGAACAGGTGGCATTTGTATGGTGAATTTAAGAACGGTGTTAATACCGGCGGCGCCATTCAATACGTATGGCTTTTCGGCCTTGTCGGCATTTTCGTGCTTTTGCTGGCCTGCATCAATTTCATGAACCTGAGTACCGCACGAAGCGAGAAGCGGGCAAAAGAGGTTGGCATTCGGAAGGCCGTGGGGTCGGTTCGCTCACAGTTGATTGGACAGTTTTTTTCTGAATCACTGTTAATAGCGTTTTTATCATTTTTGCTGTCTTTGATCCTGGTATGGCTTAACCTGCCTTTTTTCAATGAAATAGCCAATAAACATTTATCGGTTTTGTGGGGCAGCCTTGCGTTTTGGCTGCTTGGCTTTGGTTTTGCTTTGTTTACCGGGCTCATAGCGGGGACGTATCCTGCCTTGTATTTGTCATCATTTAATCCTGTGAAAGTGTTAAAAGGTACGTTTAAGGCCGGCCGGCTCGCATCCGTACCGCGGAAGGTGCTTGTCGTGACACAATTCGCCATATCAGTGACGCTCATTATCGGCACAATTGTTATTTTCAAACAAGTCAGATACGTAAAAGATCGCCCTATCGGCTACAGCCGTCGGGGATTGATTACTATGGAAACTACTGACACCCTCCAACGCAATCATTTTCGTTCTTTCAGGGCCGACCTGCTGAGGACAGGCGCGGTGAGCGAAGTATCCGGCTCACTAAGCCCCCTGATTGATGTTCATAACCGGCGGGAGGATATAAGCTGGAGCGGAAAGGACCCTGCAATGACGGTCGACTTTAATTATATACAGGTGACGTACGGGTTCGGTAAAACGGTAGGCTGGAACGTCCTCACAGGCCGTGATTTTTCAGACCGTTTTGTATCAGATGCCGCTGCCGTTATTCTGAACGAGGCCGCTGTAAAATATATGGGATTGAAGGAGCCGGTTGGCCAGGTCATCAAAGAATCTAAAATAAATCTCACGGTTATTGGTGTAGTTAAGGACATGGTTATGCAGTCGCCCTATGAGCCGGGTAAGCCTACATTGTTCTCACTAACATTGGCCGATTTCGATTATATCAACGTTCGGATCAATCCGAATGTAAGCGCACATGACGCCATCAGTAAAATAGCCCCTATATGGAAGCAATATTCGCCGTCGGCTCCTTTCGCCTATAAGTTTACCGACGAAGAATACGCAAAGAAATTCGCCACCGAAGAACGCATTGGCAAGCTATCCGGCGCATTTGCTGCACTGGCAATCTTTATCAGCTGTTTGGGGCTGTTCGGTATGGCATCTTTTATGGCTGAGCAACGTGTGAAGGAAATAGGCGTTCGCAAAGTGCTCGGCGCATCCGTTTTTGGCATATGGCGGCTGATGTCAACGGATTTTGCAGTATTAATCGGGATCGCCCTATTTGTCGCTGCCCCGGTAGGGTATGTGTTTATGAGAAATTGGCTGCAGCATTACACCTATCATACCGGGATGTCATGGTGGATATTTGCTGCGACAGCAGTGGGTGCAGTGCTTATTACGCTGCTTACCGTAAGTTACCAAAGCATTAAAGCGGCCCTGGCAAATCCGGTAAAAAGCTTAAGATCAGAATAGTGATTTTACAGGCGCCTGGCGGACAAATCTTATTTTCTGTTCACAAATGATTTAAAAGTGAATTAAATTTATTTGCTTCATCATCAAGGTCAAATTATTTAATTGCTTAACCGCTTGTAAATTAATAATTTACAAGGTTCCGGTGAGCATTCAGTAATTCAATTTTGCGCACCGAAATGCTCGCCATAGTTTGCGCGCGTGCCGGGTATAATTAAAAAAGCCCGTAAATATTTAATTTACAGGCTTTTAGTTGCTTTTGACTTTCGTCTCGGCGGAATGGACGGGACATGAACTATGCCCTAATTTCGCTAAAAACAACGTTTTTGTCTTGGTGCTCACCAAATGCTCACCAATTTTTTGCAACTAAATGACTGCAAAGGACTTACATCAAAGATACGAATTCATACCATTTATTGCAATTTATTTTCTCCCAAGACAGTCAAAGACTTTGCCTGCCTTGTGTTTTAGTTTTTAAGAGATGCCCTTTCGATTTACCGTGTTAAACCAAGAAAAATAGATTTCTCTCGCCTTTTTATAGGAAATTCTGTTATTAGACTGGCGTCATTACTATAGAAAGCGTCATTTTAATATTTTATAAAATAATGATAGAAATTGAACTATTTGAACTTCGGCGCTTATTAACTGATGCCGTAGAACTCGGAGCAAAGAAAGCCTTGCAGGAAGCTGGTATTTTAAAACCCTATTTAAAAAAATCAGAAGCCTATCGTTTGTATGGCCGTGGGATAGTTGATAGATGGATTGAGGAGGGATTGATTAAAATCCGAAAAGATGGCAACCAATCTGCGGCATGGAGGCTCGACCGAATAGAATTGGAAGTTGTAGCTAAATCACTAAACAGGCATACTTATCTCTCTGTAGAAGAAAGAAGGAAAAAGTAACATTATTTGTGCTAAGCTATACGCCGCGCCTAAATCATATTAAAAACTACTAACCAGTTCCCGAACCGGATTTTTGGCAAAGCACGGGTCGATTGGTAGCTTTGTTTTTCTACAATAAATAACCTATGAGCAATACCTATTTTAAACCACGGGACCGTTTTGATTTTTCAACCGATACCCTGGATATCGGCAACCCGCTTTCCTGGAACCGCGCACATTTCCTGAAACACTTTTTTAAACGGGTTTTTGCGATCCGTGAAGATCAGCTGGAAGAATTTTACAAGCATCATTTAACCTACTATTTAGCCTGCCACAAGGACGGCAATGACGAATCTTTTTTTAAATATTTATGGGATATGGTCGAAAGGCAGCTAAAAGTATTGACCGGTAAGGATGTGTATGATAAAAACCATATCCGGAATGAGCGCGAAATCGAACGGCTTAAAAAATTTACTGATACGCTAATCCACCTGGACCAATGGCATTTCCACAGGTCTGATGACGCAATAATCGCGCAGCAGGAAGCCGAGATATATACGCTTAAACAACAGATTACGGGGCTGAAATCCGAATTGAAAAAAGCGACGAGCCTGGACACCAGGCAGTACATCAATATTCCCAAAGGCAGATTGCTCACGTTCCTTGACCTGGGCATCAAAATGCTGGGTGTTAAACTACCGGATGGCAAGGAGCTGTTATTTGCAGAATTTCCCATCGTATATGTCAAACTGATCTGCAAGTATTTCCGCGAGGGCCATGAAGAGATCGACTTTGACCGGGTTCGGCGTTATTTCCCAAAAGACCGTAGCAAGCCAAGTAACCGGTCGGCAAATATCGCGGCAGATCAACAACTTTTCGAAATCAGGGAAATCAAAAAACGTCGTTAAAGAAGATGCGGTACAATTTAGACCTCCGGGATTGCCTTTAATTGCATCAAGCTGATATTGAACAAATTGCATCATTAAATCAGCTTTGCTTAAACACCATCAACTTACCACGCGGTTCCGTATGGTAACGAAAAATCGACTGTTTAGCACACATTTGTCCCAAAACAAATGCTATGCAGATCATCAATTACGAAGTCCTTAGTCTGTGCATCCGTGAAGCAGTTAAGGCAGAATTACAAGAACATTTTAAAACAGGGGGCAGCCAGCCAGCCGAAGAACGGCTGTTGTCCAAACAGGAACTGGCGGCAGAGTTGGGCGTGTCGCTGGTTACCCTAACAGACTGGATGAAGAAAGGGCTGCCCTTTCTTCGCCTGCACAAGAGGGTCTATTTCAAAAAGAGCGAAGTGCTCAAAATTATGCAACAAAATTTTAATGATTAACAGAAAGGAAAAGATGCAAGTAGAATTAATTACGAGGCAGGATTTAGCCGCGTTCAAAAACGAGTTATTGACAGAAATGAAAGCCCTGATGCAACCTGGGCAGGGACAAAGCAAGCAATGGTTGAAAAGTGCTGAAGTTAGAAAGCTGTTAAATATATCTCCGGGCACATTGCAAAACCTGCGGATCAATGGAACCCTGCGTTACACCAAAATAGGCGGTATGATGTACTATAAATTAGAGGACATCCATAAAGTGCTGGAAGGAGGCCGTAAATGATACCTTCAGCGCATCGACAAGAAACTGCGGCCTATAGCAAATGGATCAGGCGGATGGCGGCCGACAGCCGGATGTTGGCCACGCACGTTAGCTTGTTTACTGCCCTGTTTGTCTGCTGGCAGCGAAGCGATTTTGAGAGCTCGTTCCCGGTGAACCGGCGCGAGCTGATGAATTTGAGTAAAATTGCTTCCATTGCAACTTATCACAAATGTATCCGGGAACTGGACGCATACGGATATATCCGATACCAGCCATCCTATCACCCAAAAAACGGCAGCCAGATTTACTGGCCGCAGGACATTAACGATGGCTGAAAGGTGCTGAAAGCACCAAAAATCCCGCAGGGATTTCCGGCGAAGCCGCCGCGATAGCGGTTCGCCGTTTTTGCGGAGCCAGCTATGTTTCGGCCCTGCCGAAACTCGCTGGCCCCCCTCATGCTATCGCATTCGGGGGGATTTTTTAAAGATTAATGAAGACTATGGAAGGCAAGCTTAGTGATATAATCAAAGAGATTAAAAATAAAAAAAACAGAAGTGTAAATAAAGGCGGCAGGCCGAAAGCAGAACTAAAAAGAAACACACATTTAACAGTCATGTGCAATATCATTGAAAAGAAGATCATACAATCCAATGCCAAAAGTGCAAGAACAAATGTGTCGGTTTACTTGCGGGAATTAGGCTTAAATGGCCGTGTCAGGATGGTGGTAAAAACATTGCCAAAAGAGGTACTCCAATTTATAGGTATGCTCAATCATATGGCAGCGAACCTTAACCAGATCGCTAAGAAACGAAATAAAGGGGAAGACCTGAACGCGCTGGACAGGGCGTTGCTGAACCAGGAGGTGAGAGCGATACAAGAAGTAGTTAAAGGTGTTAAAACCTATTTGGAATGATCGGAAAAATAGCGACGGGAAAAAGCTTCCGGGGTTGTATGCAATACCTGCACGATGGCAGGTTGCAGGAAAACGAGGAACTGCAAAAGTTGGAAATGGAAAAGAAACAGGCAGAAGTGATCTATTACAATCAATGTTTTGGCAGTAAGAAAGAACTGATCCGGCAATTTGTCGAGGTAAGCAAGTTAAATCCAAAAGTCAGCAGGCCTGTCTTTCATATCTCGATCAGCCTGGCGCACGAGGATGCAAACCGGTTAGACCGGCAGGACAAAATGGATATTGCAGCGGCGCTGGCCCAAAAGTTTGATTTTGCAGATAAACAATATGTAGTTATCACCCACGCGGACACCGGCCATGAACACCTGCACATCGTTGCGAACCGGATCGGCTACGATGGCCCGACCGCCAGCGACAGTAACAGCTATAAGCGAATGGCTGAATTTTGCCGGGAGATGGAACGTAGTTATAGGTTGACACAAGTATTAAGCCCGAACAAGTTCCTGAAACCGGACCAACGTGTAGCACAAAGTCAGCGGTTAGATCAGCGCAAGGAAACATTAAAGCAACATTTGGGGCAGGCTATAAAAGAATGTAAAGGTGTTAAACAAGTTGCCGCATATATGGAGAATCATGGCTACTCGGTAGAATTAGGCCGTGGTATTGCCTTTACCGATGCGCAAATGGTCAGGTTCAAAGGCAGCCAGGTAGGTTTTAGCCTGGCAGATATAGAGAAAAAGCTAAAGCAGGAACAGCAACAAAGGCAGCAGCAGGAATTAATAAGGCGGCAACAACCTTCGTTAGCCCAACAACTAAAGGAAGTTATAAAAAAGTCGAAGGAACAAGATTTAAAAGAGCAAGAACGGGAACGTAAACAATCACATGGCATGTCATTATGAAAAAACAAGAAATGGAAATAGATGAACAGTCAATAGTCACAGTGTTAAAAGAGATGCTGGGACAAGACATCAAAACGCAGCAATTCATGGAAACTCAAAAAGAAGCGCTGCAAAAACGGGATATGCTCCTGGAGCAAATAGCCCAGCAAATAATGAATATAAAAGTCGAAGTACCGAAACCAGAACTGTCTGAGGTTATTGTGGCAATAGACGATGGCTATCAGAAAATTACAACCGCAATAGAAAAGCGACCAAAGCCTATTGAAAGGTTTTGGAGGATTTATCTATTCCCGGAAAACAATGTCAGGGAGTATTATAGAATGGTGTTTGGCCGGCTTTTCTTTTGGGGACTGATGTTCACCATCGTGATCTATGTTGGTGGATTCATCAACAAAGGAATGGATGCTTACCAAGCAAAACAATATAATAAAGAGGGTAACGCGTGCATAGCAGCCTGGAATGAAATTTATGCGCAGTCGGGAAAATTGCAAAGGCAAAAGATGTCAAGTGCCTTAACTAAAGCAAAAGACGAACAGTAATAACAATTAATTAATCACTTATAATTATTAAATTTGATAGACGTTATGGATAAGAGTATGGAAACACAATTTGTGACAGATGCCACCGGGACACCGGTAAGAGTAGTAATGGATTACCAGGATTATGTTAAAATAGCAGAACAATTAAACCTGCCATTAACAGCCACCTCGACCGTGCAGGAGCGTAACCCATTGGACTGGTATTCACTAACCGAGAGCGCCAATTCTATTTTAAACGGACTTGTTGCCCTTGCTTCAAGGGAACGCCGCAATGAACTAAATAAACCAAACCCCAATCAGGATCGTATCAAAGAATTGGAAAGCCTACGCGATGAGGGAATTAATGTTAGCCGCGATACGGATACTTTTTCCAGCTTGGAAAAAATGGAGCAGGTCATTGAAAAATATAGCCCGATCTTATTAGCTGAGAAAAAAAAACTCCAGATCTAAGCAGCGATGTTGCTGTAGACTTTACAGCATCATTAAAGCACCTATACACAATACCACCTGCCGAATTTAATACCATCCAGGATGATATTATCCACGATTTGACGCGTGGGATTGATGCTACGAGTGATCCCACGGTCATTATTTTAGGTGGTCAGCCTGGTGCAGGTAAAACAGAATTAGAAAAACTTGCCCTTAAAGAATTAGGCGGCCATGTTATTAGTTGTAATGCCGATCTGTTCCGTGACTACCATCCTAAAGCGGAAGAAATTAAAAACAATTACGAAGCTTATTATCCTGAACTAACCGCTAAATACGCCCAGGACTGGAATAATGGGCTAAGAAGCTATTGTGAAGCCAACCGTCTTAACTACATATTAGAAACCACCTTTTCATCGGGGCCTGCCATGAACCAGACTATTGCGGAATTACAGGAAAAGGGGTATCGTGTAGGAATTAAGTTACTTGCGGTACATCCGCTTTTAAGTTTATTAGGTACGCATATCCGCTTCGAAGAAATGAAGGCGAAGGAAAAGGCTGGAAGATTAGTCGGCAAAGAAGCTCATGATGCCAGGTATAATTTAGTCGCCCCTACATTATATTCAGTTCAATCCGAATCGCTGTATAACAGACTGCAAATCTATGGCCGTACCGTTGAAGCGGTGGATCGGTCGTATAAAGAGGGTGTGCACCTACTTGGAACTAATCCGCCTAACGCTGTACAGTTATACCAGGAAGAGATCGATCGCAGGTGGACGGATAATCTTGTGCTATATTTTGATCAACGCGTACAAAAAGTGCTGGATTTCATGAAAATGCGGGATGCCTCCGAAAAGGAGGTTAAGGCATTCCGGGCGGAAATGCGTTCTGAATACCCAACGCAAAAGCAGCTTCAGGTATTTATAGAGCAGCAAATCGAGGAACAAAAGGCAACTGAACGGCTAAATAGACGTTTAGCAGGCGCATTGCCCACTATCAACCTTGCCGGTACTGAATTTACCATTGACTGGCGGTTAAGGGAATTAAGGGAAAGCGCTGCGCCATGGAACAAGATCAGCTTTGAAAATCCCGCCGTGTCAGAATCGGGAGATCGCTATTTATGTTTATACAATACCCAAAAGCATACGCTTTACCAGGTATCAAACAAAATAAAATCACTACCCAAAAATGTGGTTATGCTGGAGATACCTTATGAATTAAAGTTAGACCCAGTAGCCGTTGCCAGGGAGAGAAATATAGATACTGCAGAGTTCGTGAAAAACCATCCGATTCAAACAGAACTAGTCGCAGTTGTAAAACCCTTATCAGAAACGTGGGTGGCTGAATTAATACAGGAGAATTTAAAGAACGATCAGGCAATAAAAAAAGGCAGGAGTCCCGGAGAAGATTTAGACCAAGGCTATGACCGGGGTCCGTCTTTAGGCCGATAACTTTAATAAACAAAGGAAATGCTTTAAATATTTCCTTTGTTTATCATCATGAAACGGGAAAGCTCTCGTTTATCTTATTGTGCTTCCTATTAATTAATAAAAATGTCTGAACCCTATTTTAAACCTATTTTTGAGCGGTCCTTTAACGAAATGCATGAATTGTTAGAACCTGTCGTCCAAAAAGTAGAGCAGGAGCTTTTCGATAAGGGTTTGTATATCAGCTACAAGGATGAAAATTGCACATCACCCGACTTATCATCCACCGTCATAAGACGGACGAAAGGAATTGGTTAGCGTAAATATCAATTCCGATGAAATATCCTTGATTAAATCTCTTTAATAGTTGTAACTATTCTATAGAAGCTATAAGTCTGACCTTACAGCATTTTTATTATTAAACCAATAACAGCAGAAATTCCAATTATATATGGTTCCTGCATTTTTTTGATGTAGATCAGAGCAAGTACAGATGCACTGGCGATCAATGCTGTGGGCATGTCGATTATAGAACGTAATCCAATAATGATTACTGATCCCACTAACGCCCCAATAACTGCCGCAGTAATACCATCCACAAAGGATTTAATACTTTTATTTTTTGCTATTTTCTTGAAAGAGGGCGCTAAGGCAACGGTAAATACATAACATGGGAGAAAAGTAGCTAACGCAGCAACACATGCACCGGGGAAACCCGCAACCAGGTAGCCGATAAATCCTACGGTAATTACTACAGGACCCGGTGTTATCATGGCGACGGCAACTGCATCCACAAACTGTTTCTCATTTAGCCAATGATAATCTGTTACCACGCCGCCATGTAGAAATGGTACGATAGCCAACCCACTTCCAAACACAAATGCGCCAGCCTTTAAAAAGAACCAACCAATTTCGAGCAAAGTCTTGCTGTCATATTTCCAGAAACCAATACCCGTTAATATTACCGCTGGTGCAACGGTAGGTTTTTTAAGCCATTGCGGCGGGGCTTTGATCAACATATAAAAAATACCACAAGCCAGAAATAGTAAGATCTCTTCCTTCTGAGTGATGACCGTTACAATTACTCCGATAATATAGAAAAGCCAAAGCAGCCATTTCTCTTTTATTGCTGCTGGTTCGAGTTTGCTAATTGTTTTAATGGTCAGTTTGTAAGCGCTCAAGCTTATAATACCGATCACTGCAGCGCCCACACCATAGAATACGGCCTGCATCCATGCCAGCCCTCCGTAAAGTTGGTACAACATGCCCAACAATACCACCATGACGAAAGAGGGCAATACAAATGCCAGCCCTGCAAGTGTTGCGCCGATGAACCGGTAATGTACAAATCCAATGTATATGCCTAATTGCGCCGCTAAAGGCCCCGGCGCTAATTGCGCGAGCGCCAGGCCCTCTTTGTATTCTTCTTCCGTGAGCCAGTTCTTATTTTCAACCAGATCACGGTGCATATAACCCACCAACGCCACAGGGCCGCCAAAGCCCCAGGTGCCCAGCTTTAAAAAATAGATGGTTATATCCCAAAGGGAGTAGCTCGGCCGTTGGGTCAATTGTTCGTCCATGTGTGTGTTTCCTCTTGTACATACCTGGCCCAGCTATAAAGAGCGTCGTAAACCTGCATACCGAAGGCCAATTGCTCAAGGTCATCATGAAAATTATAGGAAAGCCCCGCAGAGATCGCCCAAAGGCCGGCGGCTTGTTGTGCCAGGTCAAAGCGTGCGGTATCGGCCCCCCGGACAATTTCGGCGATCTGCAAAACTGCCGGATCGGTCAATCCGTGTTTTTTTACGATATAGTCGAATGTACACCGCTCCCCTTCATGCGAATATTCTGCTCCGGGTATGTCGTATGGGATAGCATTAAGCATTTTAGCCTTTTCAAAAACTTCTTCTTTTGGCACATAAATGAACTCCGCCTCCCTGTCAACAAAATTTTTTATGAGCCAGGGGCAAGCAATACGGTCAATTTTTGGCCGTTCACGAGTGATCCATTTCATAAGCTAAAAAATTAAACCAGTTTTTTACATTTTCATTCCAGCCATCGGTTTACCCAGTACATCTAAAGCCGCACGGAAACCCTGTGCTAAATCCGCAGCTTTGCCCCGGCCATAGTAATGCAGGAATATGATATGCGGGTCATCGTTCAGCATGTGGCTGTGAACGGCGACCACTTCCAGGTTGTGTTGACGAAGCGTTTTGATCACACTGTTCACTTCACCAGGCAGCATCGCTATATCACCTGCAATTTGGGCATCATCCTGTTTGCCGGCAAAAGAAGCCCAGGTATTCAGGCCAATATTAGTAGTCATTTCCACACCCATCATCATCACTTTCAAGTCGCTGCGGCCGATGGTGTATTTATAAGTCGGGCCATTTACTGTACCAGTATATTTAACAATCGCATCGAGGGCGGGAATGTCAAAATTCTCCTTGCCGGTAACGGCTGATGGTGCGGACGGTGCGGGTTGATTTGCCGGGAATATTTTGCTATCGCGAATGGTATCAGCGTACTTTTTAGCCAATTCGGCAATACTGCCCATCCCTTGAATATGCATATAGAATATCCTTGGCTCTTCGTAAAAGAAGTGGTTATGGATCGCGCTTATTTCCAGTCCGTTTGCCTGCGCTGCCGAAATTATCGGGTTAACTTCCTCCTGGAGCAAAACTGTATCCCCCATTACCATTGCTGTTTTTCCGTCAATAGATTTTTTGAAGGATACCCACCCACCAAAACCAAATGGTATCGGTATCGGCGCGCCTTTTATCGTCATCTTTAAATCATTGCGGGGCAAGGCAGTGGTGTGAAGCGATTCCGCTGCTTTATAGCTTCCCTTTTTACCAATGGCAGTTTCAATGGCCGCAATTTCGTCGGTCGTAAGCCCAGGTGTATTACCTGAAGGTAAAGCTTTCGCCTCGATATGCTGGACCGGTAATAATAAAGCTGTACCTAAAATAGCTGTTGCCTGAAGAGCCTGCCTGCGAGAAAATTTCTTTGTTTCCATAGTTGATAGTATTTATAGTGCAATACTATCTTTTTGTTGCGGTCGAAAATAGAACAACAATTACTAATGGTACGGATTTTACTTTTTTAGCAGCGTTTTGCGATATTCCGAGGCAGTCATCCCCATTTGTTTTTTGAATATCCGGTTAAAATGGCTCTGGTCGGAAAAGCCGGTCAGGTAAGCGATCTCTGTCAATGGATAATTTGTTGTCTTCAATAGGTTAGTCGCTTTTTCGATACGGAGTTTCCGGATATAATCTCCAAAGGAAAGGTTCTCAAAGTATTTGGAGAACTCCCTTGACAAATAGGATGGATTGATCTCCAGGTCATGTGAAACCTGTTGTAGGCTTAAACTCATATTGGTGTCGAGCTGATCCTGTATCATTTCGCGAAGTTCCTTTGCCCAGGCTGGAGCTTTCCTGGAATTTTCTTTCAGATATTTATGGTAAACCTCCAGTAACATTTGCTCGACGGGACTGCCCTGGGTATGTTTCAATCGGTGCAGGTGTTTGGCCCAGCTATACAATCCATCATAAATGGTCATACCCAATTCCAACAACTCGTGGTCATCTTTTATGTTATAGGCCAGCCCGGAAAATATAGATTCCAGACCGGCAGATTGCGGAGCAAAATCGTGCCGGTCGGTATCTGCGCCGCGAACGATAGCGGCAATACGATTAAGCGCCTCGTCTTTTAGCTGGTGCTTTTTGATAAAATAATCAAAGCTGCATTGGTCTTCGTAATGGGTGTATTCCACGCCAGGCAAATCAAACGGTGTCGCTCCTAGTTCTGCTGCTTTGGTCAGCACTTCGGCAAAGGGTACATAAATGATCTCCACGTTCGGGTCAATAAATCGCTTGATCAGCCAGGGGCAGGCAATTCGGTCTATTTTGGGATGTTCCCTGGTAATCCATTTCATAGGCATTCAAAGTTAAGATTTATCAGAAATTATCGCGCTACTGTGCAATACCTACTACGTTTCTATTATCTTTGCAAAGAATGTCCAAGCGAATTACCTGCGGTTTTTTAGCGCTCCTGTTTTTGGCAGGCAGTATCATGCTGCCGTTGGGCGATTTCTCGCTGTTGCGTGACATTCCCAAAATGTACCAGAATTACTCGAAGATCACTTCCGCAGATGAAATGGGCGTGATCGACTTTATCGGTGACTACCTTTTACATGGTAAGCAGATCTTTGGGCATAACGAGCACGATAAAGTACCGGCCAAAGGAAATGAAGTACAATTCCAGCACCAGGCGACTCCCTTAAATATCGTTTTTTTACGCAATAAGGTTACCTTATTAACTACTTCCATTGTGATGACTACCCACCCGGCACACATTCAGGTATTTTATACCGGCAATTACCGGACCAGGCTTTTCAGGCCTCCGCTCGCCTGACCGCTTTCAATCCAAAATTATTATTCAGATTTATTTATCTGCCAGACATCACGATGTACCGGCTCAACCCATATTCATGAAAAAGTTTTTCATACTCATACCCTGTATGCTGCTATCTCAATGGCTAATGGCGCAAAACAGCTTTAAAGCAAAAGTCATTAACGATCAAACAAAAGCTATACTTAAAGGCGCGACCGCCACGATACCTGACTTAAAAATATCAGCAGCAGCGGATTCCAGCGGATTAATCACCATCCCGAACATCCCGAACGGGAAATTTGAAATAGAGATCACTTATGTCGGTTTTTCCAAAAGCGAAAAAGTTTACAGTTTTCCCCAAACTAACCCGGATCAGGTTATCGAAGTCAGTTTAGGGCCATCAACCGGGGAACTGGCCGAAGTCACTGTGCAAACCACCCGTACCAATCAAAACCTGCGGGACATCCCTACTCGAATAGAAGCATTACCTTTAGAGGAACTGGACGAAAAAAGCACCATGCGCCCCGGCGATATCAAGATGCTGCTGGGCGAAACCACCGGCGTTCATGTTCAGCAAACCTCTGCGGTAAGCGGCAGCGCCAGTTTTCGCATCCAGGGTCTGGACAGCCGTTATACCCAATTATTGCAGGACGGTATGCCGCTGTACGCCGGTTTTTCCGGTAGTTTAAGCTTGTTGCAAATCAGTCCGCTGAATTTAAGACAAGTCGAATTTATCAAAGGCTCTAATTCAACCTTATATGGCGGTGGAGCGATTTCAGGTTTGGTAAACCTGATCAGCAAAGTACCTGAAAAAGAACCGGAGCTAACTTTTTTATTAAATCAAACAACGGCAAAAGGTACCGATGCCAGCGGCTACTATAGCCAGAAATGGCAGCATATTGGCACAACTATTTTTGGTTCTTACAATTATAACGGAGCTTATGACCCTTCCGGTAACGGCTTTTCGGCCATTCCGCAAATTAACAGGTTTACGATTAATCCCAAAGTGTTTTTATACCTCGATGACCATAACTCTGGATGGTTCGGTGTCAACACGACTTATGAGAACCGTTTGGGTGGTGACATGCAGGTAATCGCCGGAAAAACAGATAGCACCCACCAGTATTTTGAGCGTAACAAGACCTTTCGTTTCTCCTCCCAACTATCTTTTACCCATAAGATCGATGAAGAAAGCAAAATTAACTTCAAGAACACCATCGGATATTTTGACCGGCAATTGGGAGAGCCTGGTTTCTATTTAAATGGCAGCCAGTTATCTTCTTTCAGCGAATTAAATTATGTGCGAAACGGAGAAAAAGCTTCGTGGGTAGCAGGTGTCAACCTGGTCACTGATCAATTCACCGCGCAGCCGCCGCAAAATGCATTAAGCTATAAAGAGAACACGGTAGGCGCGTTTATACAGAACACCTGGAAAGCGACCGGCTGGTTTTCGCTGGAAAGTGGCTTGCGGGTGGACGACAATACGCCCGCCCCCAGCAAACCATCGGACGGCCTTTTTATTTTACCCAGGGTAAATGCCTTATTTAAAATCACCGACCATTTGACCAGCCGCATCGGTGGCGGCCTAGGTTACAAAATGCCCACACTATTTAACGATGAAAGCGAACAGGATGGTTACCAGCATATCCAGCCTTTAAATATCGGCAATACACAAGCCGAACAATCTTATGGCCTGAACGGCGACCTGAATTATCGCAATAACCTGGGTGATGAAGCAGTAATCAACATCAACCAGTTATTTTTTTCGACACGTGTGGACAGGCCGCTAATCTTGCAAAACAACACCTTCATTAATGCGCCCGGCCACCTGCTTTCGCAGGGAGCCGAAACCAATATTAAATTGGTGATGGATGACTTGGTGTTTTATTTGGGCTATACCTATACGGATACCAAACAGTATTTTAATAATTTAATCACCACGCAACCTTTGACGCCAAAAAACCAGTTCAGCTTCGATTCAACTTATGAGATCGAAGGTAGCTTCCGTTTCGGAGCAGAAAGTTTTTATACGGGGCCGCAGTTATTAAGCGACGGTACAACCGGCAGAGGTTATGTCACCTTTGGCTTACTGGTTCAAAAGATGTGGAAGCACTTTGATATTTTCATCAATGGCGAAAATCTGACCGACCAGCGCCAAACCAAATGGGGCAGTATTTATACAGGCAGCCTGGCCAAACCTGATTTTAAGGATATTTATGCACCGTTGGATGGTGTAGTGGTTAACGCGGGTATCCGAATCAAATTATTAAATAAATAATACGCAAGTAAACAGAAACAAAGGATAAATTCGATCATCCAAATTTGAAATAATGCGTTATCAAAAATACACGCTACTAACCTTACTAATGGCGGGGCTAGTAGCTTTTACGTCCTGCAGTGCGCAGGATGAATCAGGCAAACAATTGCTGAAGCTGGAAAAAGAAATTGCATTACCCAACGTTAAGGGACGTATTGACCATATTGATATTAATTTAAAAGACCAGGTTGCTTACGTTGCCGCATTAGGAAATAATACTTTAGAAATCGTTGACCTAAAAAGCAGCAAAGTGACCGGGAGCATTACCGGGCTCGATGAGCCACAAGGCGTAGCCTATATCACTAAACATGATGAGCTGTTTGTAGCTAACGGCGGAACCGGCGAATGCTATTTTTATAACGCCAAAACATTGACAAAAACAGGTAGTATCAAATTTAACGATGATGCCGATGATGTTCGTTATGATGCAGATGCTGACAAAATTTATGTAGGTTATGGTACCGGCGGGATCGGTATTATCGACGGAGCAAGCCATAAGCTAACCGGGGATATTAAATTACCCGCACATCCTGAATCTTTTCAATTAGACGCTAAGGCAAACAAACTTTGGGTCAATTTGCCCGGTTCAGGCATCATTGGTGTGTGTGATTTGAAACAATTAAAACTAACAACCAAATGGTCAAAATTGTTGCCCCGTGCCAATTTCCCGATGGCTTATGATGAGGCACAGCATCGTATTATCGTTGGCTATCGCGTTCCTGCCAAACTGATCGTTTATGATAGTGAAAGCGGTAAAGAAATTTTCAGTGCCCCGATGGTCGGCGATGTGGATGACCTGTATTGGGGTGCCAAGAACAAATGCGTTTACATCAGCGGTGGTGGCGGCGCGGTAGATATTTTTATGCAAACAGATAATGCCATCTATAAACAAATCGCCCACATCAATACTCGTGACGGCGCCCGAACCTCTTTATTAGTTCCTGAATTGGGTTTGTTCCTAATAGCGGCAAGGGCAAGCGGTGATCAAAAAGCGGCTCTATTGGTTTATAAAACGAATTAAGTCTTCTTTTTGATAGCGGATAGCGCAACACCTAAAAGAATCAGTGAAATTAATCCGCCGTACAGAAAGTCTTTATCGGGAAAATGACTGCCAGTAAATCCAGCTATTGGGTAGGCAATGGCCCACCATAAATGTGAAAAGGCAAAATGAGAGCCGTAAACTTTCCCCTGCTCGTTATCCGCAATGTTTTCTCCAATCAGGGTTTCTGACGGCATTTCTGCCAAGCTTTGACCCAATCCGGCAAAGAGCCATAAGACCAGCATCACCGGATAGCCGACAAAATTGGTAATGGATATTGTAATAGCCAATACCAAGGCACCAACGATAAGCGATGTACGTCGGGTTTTTGTTTTGTCAAGGCTACCTGCAACGAAAGCGGCGATACTGGCACCCACGCCAAATGCGGCCATTACCCACCCATAATATTTATCAGTTAAATGCAGGGCCGTTTTGATATGCCCCACGGTATTCACTAATATTTGCGCCCCTGCTATGGCTGATACAAATTCAATAAAAAGAGCAAACCTGATCAATGGGTTCTTAAACAGCAGCTTGATCCCTTTAATGGCGTCATGCCACGCCGTGAAGGTTTTTTCTTTTCGTTTGACAGCTTGCCGCATTTTAGCAGCAGGCAACATCAAAATTAGAATAGCGGCAATAACAAAAGAAGCTGCATCAATAAAGAATATCTGTTTTGCGCCAAACCACACCGCAAATATCCCTGCTAGGCCAGGCCCCAGGACACCTAAAATTTGAAACGTGGCCGTTGATAAACCCACTGCCTGCCGATAATGGGGATGATCTACCACCTGCGGTATTACTGAGCGGTAGGTCGGTGTAAAAAACGCGTTAAATACATTCAAGAAAAACACAAGGGCATAAATCTGCCATTCAACATTAACAAATGGAAGACAGGCTACAATACCCATTCGGATAAAATGGGTTGTTACTAGGATCGTCTTCCTGCTAACCCTGTCTGCCAAAACACCTGCATACGGAGAAAAGATAATAAATGCGGTCACTCGCAATGTTAAGGCGCTGGCTAAGATTACGGCGGATCGTTCTTTGCCGAACTGGTAAGATAGTAGCGCCAGTCCTACCCAGGTGAAGGCGTCGCCCAGCAAACTGATCGACTCGGCAAAGTACAAACCTGCAAATACCTTATTCTTCAAGGCCACAAAAGGCTCGGTAAAAGCAGATAGCTTATTTTTCATTCCGGCCTTTATTTTTTACTTTCATTAATAATCGACAAGCATATTAATTAAAAAATGTTTGGGTTTTTAATTCGGCCATCCCCTGAATGGCCATTGAATGTCATTAAATTAAAGATAACCAGCCTATTTATACGGTATTTTTTTTCAGCCAGGAATGAATATGTTTTAATTATACCAGTTAACATCGGTCTGCATAGGCGGACATTTACATTTTCATTCCTGCCATTGATTTATCACTTCCATTTTTAAATATCGCTTCACTATTCAATAAATAAGCACCATTGGTCACAACAATATCGCCGGGATTTAGGCCGGAAAGGATGGAAACATAATTTGAGTTTCCAGTGCCTGGTTTAATCATTTTAGGTGAAAAGCTGCCATCTGAATTTTTCACCCAAACCAGACTACTGTTACCATCTGTTAAAATCGCCGAAGCAGGCACCGCTAAGGAACGGCTATTCCCCTTGGTTACGATAATGTAAGCCTGCATTCCTGGTCTGATCACCCCTTGCGGATTGGGAATGCTGATCCTGATCAAGTCCACTTTAGAGGCATCCGATAACTCTGGATTGGTGAATGCAATCGTTCCATTGATAAGCTGGCCACCCAAATCAGGAAAAGAAACACTCACCCTGTCGTTTGCCTTATAATCTGCTGTTTCACCGGCGTAGATTTGAGCTTGTACCCATAAATTATTTAATGCCTGTGTTTTAAGTATAGACATGCCTTCGGTTACGTAGTCCCCCTCATGCACGGCAATATCGCTAACCGTCCCATTAATTTTACTTAATACTACTGTCGTTGCAGACACTTTTCCATTGGCTGAAAGACTTTTGATCTGGGCAGCTGACAAGCCCCACAATTGCAACTTGTTTTCGGCTGCGCTAATCAGCTGCTGGTAATCCACATCGGGGTTATGCAATACTTTTTGCTGTTGTTTCGCCAATAAGTATTCCTTTTCTGTCTCCTGCAAATCTTCACTATAAATAGAATAAATGGGCTGGCCGATGGAAATCTTTTCACCAACGGTTCTCACATAAAGCTGTTGTATGCGCCCCGCTATCCTTACGCTCAATTCCTGCGCCGTGTTTTCGTCAGTGGCTACTGTTCCGGTCAATGTTTTGTCGCTGCCAATATTTTCTTCACGGACGGTATCTGTTTGGATTCCCCCTAACTGGAGTTGAGTTGCCGTTAGCGTGATACGGTCTGCCGTTTTATCGTTAGTGCCGGTAAGCTCTACCTTGATCAGCTTCATACCGCAAATCGGGCAATTGCCATCATGATCTTCATGAACCTGTGGGTGCATGGAGCAGGTGTAGTAAAACTTATTCTGTGTTTGAGTTACAGCTACGGTTTGCGGTTTTTGTTTGCAGGCTGCAAATCCCAATACAAACAGCAAAGCCATTATTTTTATCTTATTCATCACCTTTTGTTTTAATGAAGCTTTCGCTATCAGTTAAATATTGCGCATCGGAGGCTATGCTATCAGTTACAGCCAATCCTTTTGTTATTAGTACCTCATTATTGTTTGTTATACTTGTGCTTACCTGTTTTGCCCGGAATACCGGGCCATTCTTTAACCAAACAATCTGTGTTCGGCCCAAATTGATTAACGCGGTCCTTGGTATCCATAAGCCATTGGCATTCCCGGTTTGTATCTCTGCTTTAACCAAGCCGTTTACTTTCAGCTCATGATCCATATTATCGAGGTACACCCGGATACTTATTGTGTTATCGCCTTTCCGTAAAACAGGTTCAATAAAATCAACCTTTGCATTTATCGTTTTGCCCGGTACGTCCGGCAAAGTAATTTTAACCTGCTGGTTTAATTTTATAGTTGCGATTGAAGATTGGTCTATTTTTATGATGGCCCATAGCATGTGCGGATTTACCACATTAAACAAATTCTGCCCTTTTTCCACATACATTCCTTCCTTGACAGATAGTGGTAAATTATTTGCAAGATCCGATGAAGGTTCCGTATTTGTGGTGCCCTCCATTTGACTATGCGGCATATCATGTACATGGCCTTCATAGGGACTATAAACCGGCAGGCTGTAAAAGGCTTTACCTGTTTGAATGACCTGGCCGACCTGCGCATTGGTCATGCCCAACAATAAAAGCTTCTGTTTTGCAGCATTAATCAAACCGGTTTCCGCTGTTGAGTTTTTAGTTAAAAAGATCAAATCCTGCTGCGCGGTAACCAAATCGGGGCTGTATATATCAAAAATCCGCTGTCCCTGATGAATTTCCTGGAAAGCATATTTGATGTATAGTTTTTCAATTCGCCCCGAAAAACGGGAGGCGATATTATTGAACATTCGTGCATCAAAGTCCAAATAGCCCTGCGCGGAAATGGTGGTGACTACTTCCCTTTGTTCGGGTGCGATAGCTGCTACCGTGGTGATCACAGCCGAATTGACCGGCTGTAAAACCGTATTCAAACTAATCCCCGCGCCCTCGCTTGCCTGTCCTGATTTTTTCACCAATGTCATTCCACAGATCGGGCAGCTACCCGGATGATCCTCCAGTATTTGCGGGTGCATGGGGCAGGTATATTTTGCATCACTTTTTGCCTGTACTGTTGCTTGCTGCTTTTTCTTATCGGAACAAGCGGTGAGCAACAAGCTACTTAGCAGGATGCTGGTCAATATTATTTTAATTGCTTTCATTTTCCCTTTCATAAGCTACCTGTAATGTTAAAAGCCCCTGTAAATTATCTAAGTATTCCATACGGGCCGTTTGCAGATCTTTTATGTTGTTCAACACCGATGGCAGGTCGCCAGTGTTCTGATCGTAGGCAAGTAAAGCGGTTTTATAGCCGTTTTGCAGGGCGGGAATAATATTTTGCTGATAGTTTTTCAGTTGCCTTTTTTTGCTTGCGATGTCGGTACTTATTCCGGCTAAAGTCCCGGCAGCCTGGTTAACCATATCTAACTTTTTCTGTTGTAGTTCTTCCACTTCATATTGAATGCCTTTCAGATTGGCTTTGTACTCTTTGGAAGCCCAGGGAACAATAGGTATGGTAATGGAGGCCATTAATATATATTGGTTGGGATAACCGCCATAACTGAGCATGTGCGCTGCCTGAATACCAAAGTCAGGTTTTTTCTTGCTGTACTCCACTTGTGCATTTAATTGCTGCAATTCAATATTCCGGCTGATGCCTTTAATGTCACTGCGGGAGTTTGCAAGTGAAGACGTATCAGTTATAACAGTTTCATAACTCTTTATGGCATAATTAGTGTCTACCATAAACGCCGTTGTTTTATCGCGGTTCATGAGCGTATTTAATAGGATATTTTTTTGGCTGATCTCGTTATTGATTTGCTCGCGCGTATTGTCCAGTTCGTACAAATCTGCTTTGGCCTTATAGATATTGGGTAGCTTTTCCTTTCCGTAAGTCAGCCGGATGTTCGCATCCTTCAGCATATATTCCAGTAAGTTTTTCGTTTGCTGTAATAAAGCGAGTTTCTTTTCGAATACTACCCGTTCATAATAGTATTGTTTCGCCTGGGCGGTCAGTTGGTTTCTCAAGTAGTTTTTATCCTCAACAGTTACTTTGGACATTCCTTTCATATAATCTTCTTTTGCCCTTAGTTTGGCCGGGTTGGTGAACATCTGCTCCGCCTGGATCATAAAAGAACCTGTATTGGGATTAAGCTGATAGGGCGTTTGATATTGCCCGGCGCTGACGATCGGCGCATCCAAACTTCTTGCGCCCGCAGCATAGGCATCCTGTGCACTGATCTTCGCGTTATAAGCCGCTAAAGATGGGTTAGCATTGACACGGGCTAAAATAGTGTCAAGCGTTAGACGTTCCTGTGCTTTCGCGGCAACGGCGGCAAAGCACAGCGAAACGATAAATATAATTTGATGAGTTCTTTTCATTTGATTATTCTTTTACCTCCAATACGTCCAGCTTGCCATATTTTTTTAGCTCATACTCCTTTACCATCAAAAAAATAAGCGGGGTAACCAGTAAAATATGGGTTGAAGAAGTTAATACCCCACCAATCATCGGCAATACAATAGGCAGCATCACATCACTGCCTGTCCCGGTTGCCCATAGTACAGGCACCAGGCCAAAAAGTGCAACACAAACTGTCATGAGTTTCGGTCGCAGGCGCTTTACCGCGCCATTCATTACGTAAACCCGCAGATCCTCTTTGGTAATCGTTTCTTTAGAATTACCCTTTCGAGAAACCAATTGCTGCATGGCATCATTAAGGTAAATGACCATCACAATACCCGTTTCCACCGCTATGCCGAACAAGGCGATAAAGCCAACCGCTACCGCAACAGATAAATGCACACCAAAGAAATACACCATATAAGCGCCCCCAATTAAAGCGAATGGAATTGAAATAAGGCTGAAAAATGCTTCACGAATGGAATGGAAGGCGAAATACAGGCAGATAAATATGATAATAAGTACAATAGGCAGTATTAGCTTTAAAGTTCTTTCCGCCCTGATCAGGTTTTCGTACTGACCGCTCCATTCCACATAATAGCCTTTCGGGAGAACCTTGACCAGGTTGTTGAGCCTGTCCTGGGCATCTTTTACTGTACTCCCCAAGTCCCGGTCTCGCACATTAAACAAAACCGTTCCCCTTAATAACGCATTTTCAGATTGGATCATTGCCGGGCCATCGCTGATCTTTATATCCGCAACGGATGATAAAGGAACCGGCCCGTATGATGGCGTTTGAACTAACGTCCGTTTGATCGCGTCCAGGTTACTGCGATAATCCTGCGCGAAACGCACATTTACGCTGAACCGCTGACGGCCTTCAATGGTAGTTGTCAGATCCATGCCGCCCAAAGCGCTTTCTACAACTTCGTTCACATCATCTACACTTAGGCCATAACGACCGATGGCATCTTTGTTAACTGCTATATCTACGTATTTTCCACCCGTGATCGGGTCAACGTACAGATCTTTTATGCCGTTTACGCCCTGTAAAGCCTTTTTCATTTGATTGGACAAGGCATTGATGGTATCCAGGTTCTGCCCATAAACTTTTAATCCCACATCAGTACGAATACCTGTGGAAAGCATATTGATACGGTTGATGATCGGTTGTGTCCAGCCATTCACCACGCCGGGTATTTGTAGTTTGGCATTCAGCTCATTGATAATATCTTCTTTTTTGATACCCTTACGCCACTGGTCTTTAGGTTTTAACAGGATGATGGTTTCCGTCATGCTGATGGGTGAATTGTCGGTAGCAGTGTTGGCGCGACCCGCTTTCCCTAAAACATTGGCTACTTCGGGTATGCTTTTAATGATCTTGTCTTGCACCTGCAGCAATTGTTTGGCTTCGGCATTGGAAACGTCTGGTTGTGTAACCGGCATAAAAAGGATTGTTCCCTCATCCAACGGCGGCATAAACTCACTGCCTAAAGAAAGCAGTAAAGGAATGCTGATGAGTAAGGCTACTATATTAATGATCAGCGTTGTTTTTCGCCAGCTAACGCACCAGTTCAATATAGGCCGATAAATTTGTTCCAGGCCCCGATTCAAAGGATTACGGTCATCTGTCCTCAATTTCCCTTTCAGAAAAAAGGAGATCAGAACTGGCGCCAGCGTTACTGCGAGAATAGCATCGATAGCCAATATGAATGTTTTTGTCCAGGCAAGCGGCCCAAACAACTTGCCTTCCTGTCCTTCCAGTAAAAATACCGGGAGGAATGAAGCGACAATGATGAGCGTGGAGAAAAACACGCCACGGCCAACCTGCTTACATGATGCTTCTATAATTTTTATTCTTTCTGCTGTGGTCATGATTTTTCTTTTTGTTGTGCAATGGATAGGTTCCTATGCGAGTTTTCTACCATCACAATCCCATTATCTACGATCACGCCAATAGCTAAAGCGATACCCGTTAGCGACATAATATTTGAACTGATACCAAAGGCGTTGAGCAGGATAAAACTGGCGGCTATGGTAATCGGGATTTGAATAATAATACTCAAAGCGCTTCGCCAGCTAAACAAGAAAAGGATAACGATAATCGATACTGTAATCATTTCTTCTATCAGCGTATGTTTGACGGAATTGACCGCATTTTCAATAAGCGTACTACGGTCATAAGCAATCTTGAAATTCACGCCAGGCGGCAATCCTTTTTGAATATCGGTCATTTTATCCTTCACTGCATGGATCACTTTGCCGGCATTCTCGCCATACCGCATCACCACAATACCGCCGACTGCTTCGCCTTCACCGTTCTCATCAAATATGCCCAGGCGTTCATCACCTCCCATTTGAACAGTAGCCACGTCTTTTATCGTTACCGGTATGGAATTGATTGCGCCAATGGGAATGTTCTCGACATCCTGCAAGCTTTTGATATAACCCAGGCCACGTACAATATATCCTGTACCGTTCATCTCGAACTTTCGTCCGCCCACATCATTGTTATTGCTTTTAACAGCTTTAAGCACTTGCGATAAAGGGATATTATAATAATTAAGTTTATGCGGGTCGATGCTAACCTGGTACTGTTTTTCAAAGCCGCCGAATGAAGCGACTTCGCTTACGCCGGGAACGGTTTGCAAACCGAGTTTTATATACCAGTCCTGTAAGGCCCGTTGTTCACCGAGATTCATGCCTTTTGCATCCAGCGTGTACCAGAGAATATGGCCAACACCTGTGCCATCCGGGCCCAGTGTTGGCGTAATCCCTTGCGGCAATAAACGCTGTGCATAATTCAGCCTTTCGAGCACCCTGCTGCGTGCCCAATAGACATCTACATTATCCTCAAAAACAATGTAAACAAAGCTCATCCCGAACATGGAAGTCGCACGGATGGCCTTTACTTTGGGGATGCCCTGCAAATTACTCACCAGTGGGTAAGTCACCTGGTCTTCCATGATCTGCGGGCTGCGCCCTTGCCATTCAGTAAACACGATCACCTGGTTGTCCGACAGATCGGGTATGGCATCAATAGGATTTTCCTTTACCGCGTACGCACCCCAGCCGAAGAGAGCCACTGCTATAAGCAAAACGATATACCTGTTTTTTAAGGACAGGGTAATAAGTTGATTGATCATCTTAATGATTTTAATTCAGCCCCGCTTTACACGGGGCTGAAATGAATTACATTTTCATTGATTTCCTTTTCAGATCGCTCTTTTTCACCAGCGTCATTCCGCAGCCCGGTTTCGGGCATTTGCCAGGTTTGTAAGCCACTACATCCGTGTGCATCGGACAGGTGTAGATCACTTTAGCGGCCTTAGCTTTTTTAGCGGTGTCGGCGGTCATTGTACCATCGTGCGGATTAGCTGCGAAAACGGTCGTAGCAGAAATAACGATGGCAACCGCCATCAGCAGGAACTTTTTCATTTTTTTTTAAATTAAGAATGGATAAATGGCATAAGGCAAGCCCGATGCGTGAATTATAAATTAGGATGATAAATTGAGAATAACAGGTTAGCCGGTACAGGATGTACAGCTAAGAGAAATATGGATCAGATCCGGTAAGCGCAGTTCATGGTGTAGACAGGTATATCCGAATGTCCGGGTGGAGCATTCCCCTTGTAAACTATCTTAGCGTGTATTGTGCTAACAACAGGTTCATCAGCAACGCTGATAAACGACGGAATAGTTGCGGGCAAAGGATGCGCTAAAGAAAAAGAAGCAGCGCTAAAATGGCTGTCCTTAACTTTAAAGCTTTGCTTTTCATGGCCGCAGCATTTATCCTTCTTCCCCGATATACTATTTGAATTATCGCCCGCGCCAAAACTGGAACTTACGGATATTAACTTTCCGCAGCAATACGAACGGTTAACACTCATACCCATGCAGGATATAAAGTAAATTGCCGTCAATAGGATGAGCGCGGTGCGTTTCATTAATGCAAATATATAAAAGTATACGTTTTATAAGGTGACATAGTTGTAAGCCGCCCCGGTTAAGAGGCGGCTTACTATTAATTACAATTTACATATCCCCTTGCAAGTACCGTCTGCCTTGCAGGTTTTGCTGCAATAGTCCTTACAGTTAGGTCCGCAGCTCTTTGCACAGGTTGTACAATGATTCATTTTGCTGTTACAGCAAGGGGTGTTCGCATAAGAAATAGATATAACTGATAATAATATCACCATAGTGGTGAAAAGAAACTTTTTCATGATTTTGAATTTAAAGATTAATAATTAAATGTTAATGCAATCGAAAACCGGTTGCGATTCGGATTTGACTATTAAGATTTGGGAGGATTCCAGCCGTTGCCATGATAATCCGACAATTCGCCGATTGCAAAGGGGTATTTGGCCGGGCTGTTTAAAATGGAGATGATCGGTGGAATAGAAACCGTTGCAGTAACAACAAAGCCGCAGGTTCCGCACGATAGCATCGCGTTACAGTTGCCTTTGGCACAATTATCATCAGCGCTATGTTTTTCCTTTTTACAGCAGTCTTTTTGTGTTTTTGTAATGCAACATGATGCCTTTCCATGATGGCTATTTGCTATGCCCGCAAACGAGGATAACAGCAAAATATTCAGGATCAGAAAAACTGCTATAGATTTCATGTGCTTGTTATAACGCTAAGATACTCGCAATTGACATAAGGGGTTTATATAATTACGTTAAAAATTTACATCCTATTGCGTTGGTAAATTCAGATCCTATCAATCGCCTTTCTGCCTTTTTTTTCGGAAGCTTTGAACTGGCTTGGCGTTATCCCGGTAACGCTTTTAAATTGCGTGGATAAATGCGCACTGCTGCTGTAACCCATTTGGTAGGCTATCTCATTCAGGTTCAATTCGCCATACTCGATCAGTTCCTTGATCTTTTCTACCTTTTGCTCTATAATAAAGCGTTCAATGGTCGTATCCTGGGAGTTGGAAAATAAGCGGCTCAAGTGCGCATAATCCTTGCCGACACGCTTTGCGATCAGGTCGGAATAGGACATGTTAATTTCGGACAGATCAGAATGATGAACCAGATCGATCACCACATTTTTTATCGCCTCTACGGTCTTGTCCGTTTCCTTATTGATCAATTCAAAACCAGGAACCTTTAGCGCTGAGGAGATGAGTTGCATTTGCTCGTCGTCGGGTTCGGGCGTAATTTCTGCGCTGCCCAATGCAACTTGCTTAACCGTAAAACCGAGGTTCTCCAACTGTTGCCGGACGATCATCTGGCAGCGGTCGCAAACCATGTTTTTAATATGTAATAGCATGAATATCTTCTTTCCCAAAATTAGCATTATTTCATGCTCTTTCTGCCCCAATAAAAATAGACAAGGGATAAAGGAATGAAGAATAGGTTCAGCCAGGTTTGATAATTCCAGCTAATGGGCGCTGCTGACATTTGCATACCGGTGTGTGCTTTCGGTATCCAATGCAAGGCTGCAAACGAGTAATCTAAAAACAATGAAGTAAAGAAAATGCTCACTACCAAAATGATCAATAAATACCACATCGTTTTGTTACCGTAATATTTGCGGAACACCATTAGCATAGGTATTGTAACCAGGTCGGACAGAATAAAAGCGATCACGCCGCCAAACGAGATGCCACCCTGCCATAAAACCGCAGCCATGACGATGTTGCCAACCGAACAAACAAATGCGATGATGGCAATAAAGATCCCCACAATGGCATTCCAGCTTAATACAACGAAATGCGGCAAACTACTGTTTCCTGATAAGAATAAGCCTTTCCAAAATCCGTCTGGAACTACAACCATTAAAATAGCCGATACGACCAGTCCGATCAAAATATCCTTTCCGACCATCGTTACGTCCATATAATAATGTCCGCTGGCTTCCTTTAGCTTAGTAGATAGCCCGGCTTTTTCTTCAGGCGCTTCTTTGGTATCCATTTTCATTTTATGTTGGCAGCATGAGCTTTCCATGTGATGATGCGCATGCGGATCATTTGATTTTTTTCCTTCAGAAGCAGCTATATGTTCATTAGCTTCCTCCTTTACTTTCGCAGGAAAAAACCGACTAATAATCATTGCCGAAATGATGATAAAGAATAAACCTCCGATCACCTCACCGCCAAAAAATGCCCAGCCCAATAGGGTTACAATCACTATAAATATTTCAAAGACCAGGTTGGTACTTGCTACCATAAAGGCAACTGCATTTGACCAGGTAGAACCCTTGATCATTAACGCTCTTGCCATTGAAGCCGCAGCATACGAACAGGATGAAGATATAGCACCAAAAAGCGTAGAAAGGCTGATAGCCGCTACCGAATCCTTACCCAATCTTGCAGATATACTTTCGGTAGATACAAAAGCCCGGATCAGTGATGATAAGATAAAACCCAGCGCCAATCCCCAATAGATGTCCCAAACCATATGAGCCAGTTGCAATAAGATACTTGAGATTACATTCATGATGCGTTATTTATATAACACAAATTTACTTTGGCCCTGATTTTTATATTTACAGGTTATCGAATTAATTTTATAGAATTATGATACCGCCTTTTATTAAAATTTCCCTCAGAATTGGTTTAGTTACCGCAGCATTGATCGTGCTGTACGAACTAACTAACCTTTTATTGATCTATCACTATTTCAAATATGAATATTATATCGCCGGTGCGGTGATCGCTGCTTTAGTTACGGGTGTTGTACTGACGAACAGGTATCATCAGGAACGAGCCATTGAAAGCGTTGATGACAACCCGTTGGAGAGCCTGACAGCAAAAGAGCTTCGGGTTTTAGAATTGATCAGCAAGGGTAAAAGTAACAAGGAGATCGCCTCACTGAACTACACCGAAATAAGCACCGTAAAAACACATATCAATAATATCTTTTTTAAACTCGGTGTAAAGAACAGGAAAGATGCGGTGAAGATTTATCAAAAATCAACCCTTTCTCCACCCGTTCAAATTTGATTTTAAAGCATTAACCTTACACATTTGCAACATGAATAAAAAGCATCCCTGGAAACAGGCAATTATTACCGGGCTAATCGTTGGCATTTTTGCCATCGGCTCATTTACGCTTTTCGATAACCTTAATAAGCATTTCGCCTGGGGCATTCATTCATCTACCATTCGTGGCCTGACCGGATTGCTCACGTTAGTTATTTTAGCTATTGGTATTTACACCGGGATGCAAAGTATTAAAAGAACTAATGGTGGGAAGCTTACCTATGTTCAGGCATTATTGGCCGGCTTTGTTATTGCCTTGACTACTGGCATCATTACGGCGTTGTTAGGCTTGATCTATAGTAATTGTATCAATCCGGGTTATGCCGCTTATATGGTATCGGAAAGCACAAAAGAAATTACATCGGATGGAAAAAGTCCAGCTGATGTCGCAGCCGCGACCCCGGCGTTGGCGCAGCAATGGAGCAGTGGCGGTCAAATGCTGCAAGCATTAATAGGCCAAACGGTTTGCGGCACGCTAATCACTTTGCTAATGGGCCTGTTTTTAAGAACAAAAAAATAATTTAAACCATGAGATATTTATTCAGTTTGGCTCTTTGCCTGTTTTCAGTTGGCACATTCGCTCAACAAAAGTCTAATCAGTATGTCCTGATCATACGCTCAAAAGCGGATATCAAAGCATCCCCTGAAATGATCAAAACCAATATTCAGCACTGGACAGCCTGGATGACTGACTTAGGGAAGCAGGGAAAGATTTCGGGTGGCTACCGGTTTCCGACAGAGGGAACAACTTTAACCGGGGCCGATAAACCCGCGAAACCAACCGCTTATATTGCTAATAAAGAGATGGTGAGTTCATTTCTGATAGTTAATGCTGCTGATTTGGATGAGGCAAAGCAAATTGCCGCCAAATGCCCTACTTTTGAATTAGGTGGTAGCGTAGAGATCAGGGCGATACAAAATACTGCGAATTAATTATGCTTAAAAAAGGAGAACATATTGAAGGCATCCCTGCTGAATTGCAGATATTGTTAGATCAGGATGCGGAAGCGAATACCTTTTTTGAAAGCCTGTCTAAATCATACAAACAGGGTTACTGTGATTGGGTTGGCTCGGCTAAACAAGCAGATACCCGTAACGTGAGAGCGCATAAGGCTATGATTATGCTGCGCAATAAACAAAAGACGTTAAAGACTTAATTATATTTACTGTGTGCAAGGAAGCAATAAACGCCATTGGGAAGAAGTCTATCAAAGCAAAAGCCCGGAACAGGTAAGCTGGACACAAGCTGTTCCGCAAACCTCGCTGGATCTTATCGAAAGTTTGGACTTACCGAAAACCGCAAAGATCATTGATATCGGCGGCGGCGATAGTAAACTAATCGATTATCTGTTGAAGGCCGGGTACATTAACCTGACCGTCCTGGATATTTCAACGGCGGCATTTAAAAAAGCAAAAACAAGATTGGGCAAACAGGCCGCAGCCGTTAAATGGATCGTTTCAGATATTACTGAATTTCAGCCTGGCGAAAGCTATGATTTATGGCATGACCGGGCCACCTTTCATTTTCTGACCGGGGAAGATCAGGTAAATGCTTATACAAACATCGCGTCCAAAGCCGTTAACCAATTTTTGGTTATCGGTACTTTTTCAGCAAATGGCCCTGATCAATGCAGCGGCCTGCCAATTCGGAAATATACTGCCTTCCAATTACAAGAGCAGTTTAATAGGGATTTTACAAGTCTTGATTGCATTACCGAAGATCATATCACCCCTTTTCAAACCGTGCAAAATTTTGTATTTTGTAGTTTTAAAAAAGTTTAAGTAGCTTCATTAATTATAATAAAACAGCTATGAAAACGGGAAAAAATGCCGGAAGCTATGAACAGCTTTATCATAATCTCCTTAACCGCATCCTGAAAGGGAAAGGTGATAGTTCACAAGAACAGCGGCAAACTGCATTCAACAATACTGGTCTATTGGAACCTTTAAGCACTTTGATTAACAAGGTTGCACATCATGCCTATAAGGTGACCGATAGCGATATTAATGCTGTTAAAAACACTGCTGTTAGCGAAGATCAGTTATTCGAATTAATCATATGTGCGGCTGTCGGCCAGGCTTCCAGGCAATATGAGAGCGGCCTGGCGGCTTTAGCCGAAGTGACCGGGAAAGGAGGCCAACATGCGTCTTGATATTTTGAATAACGGCTATAAGTTTGGCACCAAACTGCTTTTTTCTATCATCAAACTCGTTTCGGGGTATCCGCTGCCAGATGCAGCCAGGCTGGTATTTTACCGTCCCGACTTTTATGGTAACCCGGCAAAACAATTTACCCAAAGGACTATGCGCGGCCCGTCTTCCTGGTCGGTTGGTGACCGTGAATTGATGGCGGCCTATATTTCGCGTATAAACGAATGTACATTTTGCGTTAAAGCGCACAGCGCGGTTTCTGCATCAGCCTACGGGGATAGTGACAAGATTGAAAAAGTTCTTACCGATCTGAAAACAGCACCAATAGATCAGCGGCTACGTGCCACCTTAGAAATGTTAGGTAAGCTGACGCGCGAACATGTTATCCATGCAAATGACGTACAGGCCGCAATGACCGCTGGCGTTTCACCCCAACAGATTGAAGACGCATTGGCTGTATGCTTCGCCTTTAATGTCACTAATCGCCTTGCAGATGCGTTTGGTTTTTTTGTGCCTTCCGATGACGCATTTGAGGCTGGCGCAAAGTATCTGCTAAAGCGGGGATACGCATAACTTGGCCATCTTTCGAACCGCTACATCTAAGCTCAATATCAAAAGATATAAATGGGTGATACAAACTATTGTATCTGCTCATTTGACCCCGACGGCTAAAATGTCTCACAGGCATAACGCTCCAAAAATTCCAGTGCGGAAGCCTTTTCATAAAGTATAATCTTTGTGCCGTATTGGCTATACCTGATTTGGCCGGTATCACGCAATTTTTGTAGGGTGCTCTTACTTTTGATGTGGAGTAGTTTCATAGTTTCCTCCCCGGAAATCCACACATTATCCTGGACTCTTTTTTCTTGTAATCGTTTGACAACCGTTTCAATCAGTTCGTAAAACGCATTTTCTTCAATGCAAATAACATTCATTTAAAAAAACGAACAGCCATATGACCAAAGTATATTCAGTAGCCGTTCCTTATTCACCTGTGCCGCGAAGATAGCCCACCGCCGGGATAAAAAGTCAAGGCTATACAAGCGGGCGGGGGTTGTTCGCTTTCAGCGGCTCCGCCCGGCCTTGACTATTTACCCGGCTCGCGCTGTTGGTTGCTTAACAGTTGAATAAGGCATGGTGGGTTCAACAGGTCGCAGACCTGTCGCTTTAATAAAAAGCCAGTTCGGTAATTCCTGATTGCTGCGTTTTTTGCAACAGTTGTTATAGCAAAAGGCTATACGCAAAAAAGCAACGTGCATTTATTACCCATTGCTCTTTTGCGTGTAAGTGAAGTTTGTTATCAAAGTTGTATGGACACCTGCAAATGCCCCCCTAAACCATTTTCAACAATGTTTCGGAGGGTAGAGATACGTACATCCTTAACACTATTTTCCACTTTAGAAATGTAAGCTTTTGTGGTTTCGCATTTCTCTGCAAGCTGTGTTTGGGTCATTCCCTGAGCCAAACGAGCTTCCTTTATCATGACCCCGACCATAAATTCCTCAAAGCCTTTTTCATATTCGTCCCTCGAAGGGGTGCCTATTGGCCCATATGTTTCGTCAAGAACTTCACTAAATGGAGTTAGATTTTTATTTTTCTTGTTCATATTCTTTTTTAATTTTCAGTGCACGTTCGATTTCCCTGGCTGGAGTCTTTTTAGTTTTCTTTTGAAATCCGTTTAGAAGTATAATGACTTTCCCATCATCAAAAACACAAAATATCCGAAAGATATTGTTGCCATATTGTATCCTTATCTCGTACAAACCATCTGTACCATCCAGACGCTTGAGATAATTTTCCGGCACTCGTGGAACTCTTTCAATCAACCCTATTGTCCAGTTGATCTTTGCGGTTACTTTCGGCTTTTGACTATTTATAAAATCGAGAGCGTAGTTTTTATAATATTCAACACTTCTTATCTTCTGCATACAAATATAATAAATGTTGCCCATTAGGGCAACTAATTTTTTTAATTATTCTTTTTAGGCAGCTGCCGTGAATCCTCGATAGTTACTTGTTAATTAAATTTTGATTAGCCTATGCGGTTGCTGCTTTGACTGTTCGCTTTTTTTCAGTCAGCTTATTTTGTAATTGCTGCATGTCCGAACTGATTTTATGATCCATGACCTTCGCATAGATTTGCGTAGTCTTGATGCTGGTATGTCCCATCATCTTCGCAACGCTTTCAATCGGAACGCCGTTGTTTAGGGTGATCGTAGTGGCAAACGTATGCCTGGCGATATGAAAGGTTAGGAGCTTTTTAACTTTGGCGATGTTGGCTATTTCTTTCAGATAGGCATTCATCTTCTGATTGGTCATTACGGGTAACAAGGTATCTTCCGCGATACATTGCGGATGCTTATCATAGGAACGGATGATTGCCAATGCAACAGGTAACACTGGTATGCGAGACAAAGTATCTGTTTTCTTCCGATGGGTGTATATCCACAAATTTCCGTCAATCCCTTTTACCAGTTCCGAGCGTTTCAGCTTATGTACATCCACATAGGCCAATCCCGTGTAGCAACAAAAAACAAAAATGTCCCTGACCACATCCAGACGCTCTACGCCGAATTTCTTTTTATATATCCGTTCTAATTCTTCTTTCGTCAGTACTTCCCGATGGACAGCCTTTTGCTTGGGTTTATAATTCAAATAGGGGTCAACCGTCAGCCAGCCGTTTCCTAAACAGATACGGACGATCTTGCCTAAATTCTTAATGTATTTGATAGCCGAGTTATTACCGCATTTGCGGACGCTGCGCAAGTAGTATTCAAAGTCATTCAGGAAAGCGAAATTGATCTTCTTGACCAGGATGTCTGAAATATTATACTGCCACTGCATAAAATCTTTGGTGTGCATCAGGCAGGTTTCGTAGCGTTGCAATGTGCTCTTTTCAAACTCCTGCCCAACAAGGCTTTCCATTTTGGAATTGTGATCTTCAAATACAGTTACCAATGTCCGTGCTTTTTCCACTTTGCCGACAAAACGGTTTTTAAGGGTCTCGGCGGTAACCTCATCTTCGTTAAGCGTCATGATATTGTGCAGATCCTGCGCTTTGGCCTGTAATGCGTCTAAGTAGACATTTAAAACTCGTACATCTTCTTTCGTCCCGTTAGCGCGTCCAGCCTGCACATTCCAACGTTCCGGGTCACAGGTTTTCCCGGTGGATACCTCACTGCGCTGCCCTTCAACGGTAAAGCGGAGGTAAATGGCTACCGGGCCGCTTTTGTAGGTTGCTCTTTTTTTCAAATAGAAAAGCAAATTGACTTGTGTTCTCATTACAAATGATTTTAAAGTGAAACAAAATTGTTTATTTCATCATTCGCAGTCAAGATGTTTAATGATTGAACTGGCTGTAATACAATTAGTTACAACGTTTCTGGTGAGCATTTGCATTTCTAAAATATGCTCACCGAATTGCTCACCATTTTTATGGCAAAACTTAGATATTTTGGCATATTTTAGAAAACAAAAAGGCCTGTAAATATTTAATTTACAGGCCTTTAGTTGTTTTTAACTTTGTTATTAGCGGAATGGACGGGACCCGAACCATTCTAATATTGTGCTTACAATCAGTGAGTTATAATTTCAACAACCAAATGGTAACCGATTAGGTAACCGAGGGCTTTTTGATTAATTTTGAAAGAACAAAGAGGCGCAAAACCTCTTTAATCATAGCTAAATATACGATTTTTACCCGAAAATATGCAAATTTCGAGGGGTGAAATTTTAGAGTTTATACAAGTAGGATATGTGGGTTGGGCGAAGAATTTTGCAGATCAGCAGCGATAAGAAGCGCTATTTTGTTTTTGGATTTCCTTCCATTATTTTCAATATGTCCTCATACCTATAATAGAGAATTCCTCCAATTTTTGTAAACCGGATGGTTCCATCCCTGCGCAGCTTTTGAAGCGTATTGGGCGATATCCGCAGCATATTTTTAACCTGGTAACTCTTGAGCCATTTCGGTGTAGGTTCGCCTTTTCCGCTTAAAAGTGATTTAATTGTTGATGTTAGACGTTCTTCAAATTGTAATAAATCTTCCTTCGTTATAATCTCCGCAGCCATAAATATTTAAGTAATTTTCATCTCGGTGCGGCATAATAAGTTGAACCCCACCGTTGGCTACAATATATGCGCTAAAAGAATGGAAACTTGACAACTATTTAACAACTACCCTTTTTTATTTTGCGTTGGCGCGAGAATTGAAACTCATAACCCGAAGGTCGTAGGTCCGAGTCCTGTTGGTACTATCAAAGGTTGTCTTTGGTTAAGGCAGCCTTTTCTTGCTTTGACTCTGTAAAATTATTTTTTATCCTGACCGTCGGTATTACAGGGTTAACAATGTTTGCTTTTGCCCAATGCCGGCGTTGGATTGTTCCTGCCGATCTTAATTAGTTTACATGGTCGAAACTTAAAGTCTTCGATTATTTGAAGGCATGGGAGAAACATTGAGCGATGTGCGACCTTTTTGCGCTCAATTCTTCAATGGTCTTTAAACCGATGTAGCGGCATGTCATGAGGGCTGTTGTCCATAGGAACACCATTGGTTCTTCTGCGATCGATTACGTTCCATATCCGGGTGCTACATATTAAGATAATAGATAAGCAGATTATAATAAGGGTCAGCGACACCAACCTATAAACGAAATAACTTTTGTCCCATCCGTCTTTAGTTCTATAGATCACCCCTTTTGCCTTTTTCATCTAATGGCTTTTGGGTCTAAGGTATCGGCTTAGGTCGCTCCGGAATAGGATAGTTTTAGTCAATAACAGAATTTTTTCGAACACCCTTGTATCGAAACCGCACACTAAATCCCAAATGCATTTTTATAAAAAATTATTAATCAGCATCTTGCAACATTGGCTATAGTTTTGACGTCCTTATCGTCATGGAAGTTTTAGAAAGAGGGCAATATTCGGGAAAAGTGACCGGTACATTTGCGGGATCGGGCTTGTTGGCGAGCGTTACTTGTTATGACGGCGATCACTTTAATAATGTACGGCATTACCATGATAATGCGCACTTTAGTTTTACGATACAAGGAGGCTGTGTAGAAAAAAAGAAAGATCCTTATGATATCTCCCCTGGCAATATTACGTACTACAGCGCCGGCGAGGAGCACCAGGTGATTAAGGTTCCTAAGCCGACAAAGCGCGTGAACCTAGAGATTGATCCTTTTTTTTTCGCACAGTTTGGAGTAACAGAGCAGGATGCCAGGGTGGCGGTCACAAGGAACCCCGACGCAAAATTTTTAATGATTAAACTTTACCATGAATTGCTCACCAATGATCGTTTCTGTGAGGTATCTATCCAGATGTTATTGCTTCAATTGATCAGCGATGCGCAAAGGCGGGATTTCTCTACAGTTCCCGGCTGGGTAAAAACCGTTCGCGATTTTCTGCATGACCATACCGTTGATACCGTTACGTTGGATGCTTTATCAAGTTTGTCGAACCTGCATCCGGTTACCCTTTCCAAGAATTTCCCCAGGTATTTTTCCTGCACAGTCGGCGAATACAAGCGAAAGCTCAAAACGGAAAGATCGCTTTCACTGCTTAAATCCCAGGGCTTTTCTTTAACGGATATCGCTTACGAATGCGGATTCTTCGACCAGAGTCATTTTATACGGACCTTTAAACATCTTACCGGGGTGCTGCCCAGCCATTATCAGAAAATATAATCCCGGTTAAATCTATACAATTTCTGTAACGGGCCCTGCGGTAGCTTTGTATAATGAGGTTATTATTATAAAAAAACAAAGTTTATCAACCTCGTGTCGAATATTATGAAGAAAAATGCATTATTAATAGTATGCTTAATGTTGACCGCAGCCCTATGCGGAAATAAGGCGGGAGCGCAGGCAGTGCCCGATTCGACCGTCAAAAAGATCGATGCCATATTCAGCAAATGGGACCAGCCCAATAGCCCGGGCTGCGTTGTCGGCGTGGTCAGGAATGACTCGCTTATTTTTACCAAAGGCTACGGCCTGGCGAACCTGGAATATAGCATCCGCAATACACCGGAAACCATCTGGTATATGGCTTCTATTTCAAAGCAGTTTACGGCCTATTCGATAGTCCTGCTAGCCAGGCAGGGGAAATTAAGCCTCGACGACGACTTCCGTAAATACCTGCCCTGGTTTCCGGACTTACACGAAAGAATCACGATACGGCAGCTGCTGAACCATACAAGTGGCATCAGAGATATATCGCAATTTGCTCCGATCGCGGGAATAACGCAACAGGATGTATTAACTCAGGCGGAAGTTATCAAGATATTAAAACGCCAGCGCGGTTTGAATTTTAAACCCGGAACACAGTTTATATATGGCAACAGCGATTATGTTCTGCTGGCCGAGATCGTGCAGGCTGTTTCCGGCCAAACGTTCCGGCGGTTCACGGACTCGGCTATTTTCAAGCCGTTGGGCATGAACAATACGCATTTTCACGATGATTATACCGAGATCGTTAAGAATCGCGCCGATTCGTATGATGCCAAAGACAGCAGCCATTTTGCGAACAGTATTTTAAACTTTTCCTACTATGGATCGACGGGCCTTTTGACCAATGCACGCGACATGGCCAAATGGGTCATGAATTTTTACAGGCCCATCGTAGGAGACGCAAATGACATCGCCCAAATGGCGGTGAAGGCGAAATTGAATAATGGGACGGAAATTGGTTATGGGCTCGGTGTAGAAATAGATAAATATTATGACTGGACACAGCTGGCGCACGGAGGTTCACATGCCGGTTACCTCAATTATATCCGAATAATCCCGGAAGCTAAAATAGGCGTTTTTATTTTTAGCAACCGATCCGACCTGGGTGTTGGTTCCCCGAACGACCAGGTTATCAATTTATTTTTGCGGGGGAAACCGGCATCGGCAGCCGGGAACCAGACGGTTAAAATAGATAGCACTCAAGCGGTCATCAAAGAACCAGGGGCCTTAAAAAAATACCTGGGGGATTACCTTACGGAAGTGGGGGACCATGCCAGGCTGGCCATGAGCAACGGCAAACTGCTTTTCAAGATTGGTGTCAGTAATCAGGCCGTAGGCCTGTTTGGTGAAGGTGCAAGCCTGCTGGTCAGAGCAAGGCGTGATACATTTGTGGTCATCAACTCGCCATCGACCAAATTCCTGTTCCGCGTCTCCCCGGAAAAAGACACCACGATTACGATGATTTCGCCTTACGAGGTGATCAGGTTAAAGAAATACGGAAAGTCTCCGGGCGGCGACGCGGCTTTGCAAAAATATGTGGGCAGCTATTATTCTCTTGAGGCGGACTGCAGGTACACCATCAAATTAATGGATCACCATCTTATTTTAACCCACAGCAAATACGACGATTCGAAGCTGACCTTAAAAGGAGATGACCATTTGTTCACCGATTACTGGTGGATGAAACATTTGCTTGTAGATTTTGACAAGGCTAATAACATTACCGGTTTTGAAGTTAATTACGGCTGGGTAAGGCATTTGAAGTTTAACAAAATAAAGTGAATCAGCGGAAGCAACTTAAAAGTAAAAGGACAATGAAATGCATTTTTAATAAGAACAGGCTGATCTTGGCGCTCCTGGTCATGCTATTCCATATTTCCACAGCACAGATCAAAACCATCGACGGGAAGTCGGTCATTTTAAAAAAAGACATGGATTCTTTCCTGCAGGAGCAAATACAGGCTTTGCATATCCCGTCGCTGTCCATCGCTTTTATCAACAACGGCAAAATCGTTTACCACAGGGCCCTGGGTTACGCGGACCTGGAAAAAAAGGAAAAGGCCGATGACCATACGGTTTATGAGGCAGCTTCTATCAGCAAGGTTGTTTTTGGTTATTTTGTCATGCGTATGGTTGACAGGGGCGTATTATCATTGGATACGCCGCTTTACAAATATTATCCATACCCTGACATCGCATATGACCCCCGGTATAAGCTTTTCACCGCCAGGATGGTGCTCGATCATACCACCGGCCTGCCTAACTGGCACGAGTTTCAGCCGCCGCCGGATAGCGTACATGTACCGAAAGGAGCGCAATATATCATGTTCCAGCCCGGAACGAAATGGTCCTATTCGGGCGAAGCCTACCAGTACCTCGTCAGGGTAATTGCGCATTTGCTGCATACCGACGAGGTCAGCCTTTGCGATACCGCCTGCAAGGAGATCAATGTGCCGTTAGGCATGAAACACGCCAGTTTCGGCTGGAACAATTATATCAGGGACCATCGGGCTACGGGGTACGTTTACAACGCCGACAGCGCTAAATATCAGCGCGGGCAGCTGAAGAAATTTGAAGAATTCAGCGCGGCTGGCGGGTTGCGGACCGACGCGGTTGACTACGCCCGGTTTTTGATTGGCATGGTGAACGGCACTGGCTTATCGCCGCAGGCGCACAAAGAAATGCTTAAGCCGCAGTCCGTCGTAACCGACACTGGCACGATCAGGCGCGCGGGGGCACACTGGGGGCTCGGCGTGGCGATCAAAGAGACACCTTATGGCATCCGGTATTGGCACAATGGAAGCAACGGCGATTACACATCGGACTTTGAAATTTTCAAAGACTCCAAAAGCGGCGTTGTGATGCTTTGTAACGACGACCGGATCTTCGGGTTATGGGGCCGCGTGCTGGCCTATTACCGCGAAGGAAAACGATTTAAGTTCCCACAGACCGCTACGAAGTAAACAGTTCAGGGAAATAAGGTTTGCTGAATACCCTGAACAGGGATAAAAGGCCTTAGAAAAGCCTCGGCTCCAGGGGTATTCCAGATGCGTTTTTGCGTGTCCTCAGCGTACTGGTACGTGTACTGGCTTTCATGGCAATGCAAAGCCTTTTTTGCCTTAATCAGGTCTTGATCAGATAACGGTATCCTGATGGTCAAATAGGCAGAATCCACGGTCGCATAACTGACATTTTCAGCCGGCAAATACCCGGTGGGAATTTCCGGGTAATAAAGGTTCGCCGGTTTTCCGCGCCAGGATTTAGAAGAAAACACTTCGGTAACGACGTCGCCGATCAAACGGTGGTCGGGATGCCCCGTCCAGCCGGAGGCGCCCCAGGTGATCACGGCATCCGGTTTCAGCCGGATAAATAATTGGATCACCTGTGCTTTGATACTGTCGAGTACGGGCTGTGTTTTTCTTTGATCCGACCGGAGCGCATCAGGGAACCGCATGAGGATCGGCGGATGGATCCCCAATTGTTCGGCGGCACAGCGAATCTCCCGTTCCCGGACATGTGCCAGGCTGTCGCCTTCCGGGATGCGCGCGAACGTCGTCACTCCGTACCGCCCGTCAGTCGCTACAGCGAGGTAAACGTCAGCGCCTGCGGCGGCATATTTCGCCAGCACGGGTGCGATGATCTTCTCATCATCGGCGTGGGCAAAAACAGCCAGTATCACTTTGCCTTTTTGTGCGTAAGTTTGCAACGACGCCAGTAACAGTATAACCAGTATTTTTTTCATAACGTTCATGGTTTATCTGCTGCATTTAAAGCTAATGTTATTACTTTAAAACGCTGCAGCAGCGAGTTTGCCCTTTGGTAGGCGGCTTTGGTTTTATAGGCAATGACGACATCTTCAGCCGGAAACACCGAAATGCTTTGCCCCATGGAGCCCAGGGCCGAATACGCGCCATTAAATTTTTTATCTTTCATGTTTTGCCATATCCACCACAGGTAACCGTATCCGAGCGAATAGTCCATACCGCGGAAAATGGTGACATTGTGGTTGATCTCCCGGTAGTCGGTTTTTGCTTTGACCATTTCGGCCACCCAGCCCGAATCAATGAGCTGTTTTCTGGCCCACCGGCCCTTGTTCAGCATTAATAGTCCGATCCTTGCCATGTCCCGGGTGGAGAACCACATGGGGTAGGCCAGGTATTTGGATTTCGAACTGTCCCCTTCTTTGTGCTGGAGCGAGCGGTTCCAGTCCTGCATTTGCAATGGAATTGCCAGTACACGTTCAACTTCATCGTAAATGTTTTGATGTGTTTGCTTTTCAAAAATATAACCGGCTACATTAAAATCCCAGTTGCTGTAAAGCCAATAGGTCCCGTGTTCGACCGAACCCCGTTTGGGCGCCTGGTCAAGGTAATCACCCGGATAGCTGGCGGGATGAAAAACACCGGACCGCGCGGAAAGCAAATCCTCTACCGTGGCCCCTTTTTCCTGGGGCAGTAACCCACCCACGTCATCGATCCCAAGTTCCCGGAGCGTTGCATGCAGATTGATCTCGCCTGTTTTAATATGGGCACCGTATAGTATGGCCAGCACGCTTTTCCGGCAGGAGGCGATGTAACTGTTTTCCTCAACATCTCCGTATTCAAACACAACCTCGCCGTGCTGAACGACCATAAAACCCGTGATAAAGGTGCTGTCAATAAGGTATTTTTTTAGCAGGTCCAATTTTACCGGGTCCCAGCCGGCCTGAAGGGGGCGCGCCTGGTATTTCCACGCCCGACCTGGAACTTCCTGGCCAAATACCTTGAACGTTAAGCCGGCAAAGAGCAAAAAATATAAAGCAAATCGTATAATAAATCTCATTATATGGGATGTAGCCAATCTATACTGAAAAGGGCATTTGATACCATGCGTAAAAGTAAATGATGAAATGCAAATTCTTAACACTACTCTTCGTATCTCTGTAGTTTATTTTTTTGCAGATTTAAAAAGACCCGCACCCAAATCAAATCCATCCGAACCTTGTGCCAGGTTGAGGTAGTCGGCCGGAAATCCATCGGTTTGGACTTCCACCAGCTTGATCTTTGCCGTTTTGCGGATATCATTTTCTGTATAAGTCTCCGGCGCCGGAAGCGGTATCACGCCGCCATGGCCATCTTGCATGCCGACGTAGTGTTCGTTATCGCTGATGATCGAATGCTTAAACTGGTAATAAGCATGATCATGTCCTTTGGTCGCCGCCCAGAAATAGCGGCAGTGGGAAACGATGTTATCACTAAAATTAAAAGGGCTTTCGGAGCCCTTAGTAAAATACTCACCATACCAGATCGCGCATTCGTAAGCGCCGTAAATAATGGTATGCGTAATCGAAAAATTGCCGAGGTTCTGAAAACCAAGCACCGCGTTTTTACAACCGTAAAAAATGCAATGATCGACATGAATGCCCGGACCCTGGACATAGGCAGCCCCCTGGATCACCGAGCCATAGCGGTCGCCGATAAAATAACATTGGGAAATCTCCAGGTTAGTTAACGTGGTCGTATCTTTTTCAATCGGGTAATAGTATGCGACAGCCGGATTGGTATTGCCCGTGAACTTAAGGCCCCGGATACAAACATTGGCGCGTTCAGCCATAATTCCTGCACAGTGATCAAAGTATTGTTTGTTATTATTAAATGAAACTGACTGGATTATCGGCATCAGCCAGGGCTTCCAGGCGGTGTCATCCGGCATGATTACAGCCTCCAATGTGTATTTCGCCGCGTTATTACCAATATTCCTGGTTTCTATGTTCAAGCGATCCGTAAGTTCATAGAGACCGGGTCCCAGCTTAATGGTTACGGGCTCGTTCCCGCTAAAGTCTTTTGCGATTTCAACTGCCTTTTGCAGCGATTTTAATGGGGCGGATATTATTCCCCGGGCGCTGTCGCTCCCTTTTTGCCCATCCACGTAAAGTGTCTGTGCGCTCAGGCGGCCAGATAGACCAAATAATACAAGTAATAAAGTTAACGAAGTTTTCATTTTGTTTTTCTCCAACATCGGGTACCATAAATCTATGTTGCAAATGGCCTTTAAAATAGGATGAATTTAGCATGGAACCCCTTGCTAAATCTGTACTATTTCATCGCGCGGCGGGTAATTACCTTCATAAAAATAACAGGCAATTGAAATATGAAGCCGAATAAAAGATATTTCTATCTCACCTTATTGGTCTTCGGTCTTTTTGCAACCCTGTTCTGGTGTGAACTGTTGGTTCATTTTCCCGGTAACAGTTTCCTCGGAACAGCAAAAGCGAAAAGGCTCGTATTTCTGTTTGCGCTTTTCTCCTCCTGCTTATGCTTGATCGAGAATATCAGGATAGTCTCATCTGAAAATGAGCAACACTGGATATTCTATTATATCTGTATTATTCTGAGCGGCTCCACCGTCTTATTGCAATTTGTGGTGAGCACGCTATTTGATTTTTTATACTGGTAAGCAAAGAATGAAATAATGGAAAATCAAAAAGTTGCCGTAGTGACCGGCGGCGCAACCGGTATAGGCAAAGAGATCACCGGCAAACTGGCGGAAGACGGGCTTTTCGTGATCGTGGCTGACCTTAACGCAGCAGAAACGAAGAAAATCGCCGGGGATCTCACTGATATGGGCTACCTGGCCGAAGCGATGCCGATGGATATCAGCGCCCCCGGGGCGGTCCGGACGGCGTTTTTAAGGATAGAGGATCAATTCGGACGCTGCGACGTGCTGGTGAATAACGCAGGCATCGCGAAAACCTATCCCTTTTTAGCATACCCGCTGGAGAACTGGCGGCTGACGATGGATGTGAACCTGACGGGCCCTCTACTTATGGCCCAAAAGGCCGCCGAATTGATGATCAGGCATCGCTGGGGGCGCATCATCAATATGGCTTCGGCCGCGGGCGTCCGCGCCGGCGTGGGCCGCACGGCATATGGGACGTCTAAGGCTGCTTTGATCGGCCTGACGCGGCAGATGGCCATCGAACTGGCGCCCTTTGGTATTACCGCAAATAGTCTTGCGCCGGGCCCTATAGAAACCCCGCTCGTCGCACAATTGCATTCCGCTGAAACCAGGGAAACGTATACCCGAATGGTGCCGATGCACCGCTACGGGACCCCGATGGAAGTGGCGTCGGTGGTTTCATTCCTGGCCTCTGATAGTGCATCTTATGTAACCGGGACGATGATACCCGTAGACGGCGGCTTTATTGCCGCCGGTCTGCTGGATATCTGATTCTTCTAGGAAGGCGATTTAATAGCCTGAAAGACCATCAACTAACGACTGCGCAATATGGTTATAAAATAACTGCCGCAAATTTCACCACAACTGCGCTTTGGCCATTTCCCGAAAGGTATATTAAATAACCCCAAAGAGTAGCTATTGCAGTTCTTTAAGCTTACGAAAGTCTTCGAAAAAGTTCGAGATTTGGCCTGCTCCTTCTACCAGATTATCAGGCAGTTACAGTAAGATGTAACTGCCGTCTTTTTTTGTTAAAACAATGTTTAAACAAAGGCGATTTTGCTGCTATCAGCTGCCAGCCGATCATTGCACCGCGCAATGATTTGATACTTAAATATACGAAATACCATTGGAAAAACACAACCATTTGAGAATTTTGATTGCAGAAATAGCTGTGATCCATGCCTTCTCGGCCGCGACACTTCGCTATAAGTTTAGCACCTTACGGACATTGTAGTTTCAAAAATCGGCATAATTCGTAAGTCAGGGGTCGGGTTTACTTCTACAGTTCGTCAAGCTTTCGCTGTTCCTCCTCCGAAAATTGCACATGCTTCGAAAGGTCTTTTACCAATTTGCGGGCGAAGACGGCACCTTGGTCATTACTTTGCATAACATCATCGATGCCAAGGGAGGCATTAGGACCATAAATAGCTTGCTTCAGGTCGCGGCGATGTTCCAGGTCTTTCATCTTGCCGTCAATCTTTTCGACGATTGAGTAATCAGGCGTGCCGTTTTGGGCAAGGTCTCTAAAATTGTGATAAGGCTTCAAATTCACTTTCATTACTTTCTGCATGACTTCGCCCCATTGCAGCAGTTCTTTTGCGCCGTATTCCGGATTGTTTTTATGCGCCATATATTGCACCATAGCTAGGTATTGCTCCGGCGTGCCATTCCAGCGTCTGCCAAGACCAAGCAACTTTGCGATAAAAGACAAGAATCCCATAGGCGTATTTATTCGTTATTGTAAAATTAGGTATTTTTCTTCATCAACATTTAGTGCAGCTAGCCCGCTTTGCCGTGATCGTGCTTTACGCTGTTTCTTGATTAACCTTTTTTTACAGGTATAGGTCCGCTATGCGATCGAGAGCCCCGATGACTATTTCCCCTTATTCAAATCATTATCATCATTCAATTTCTTGATAATCGCATCCCGCATTTGGTCAATAAACTTTGTCGGCGTCTCCCGCTTCCTGTTCGATATCGCGTGCCATCGTCTGTAGGCATTTCCTACGTCGGCGTGCAGTTGCGCCTCCAGCCATTCAATGATCTCAGCTATCGTCGCCTTGCCATCGTTCAGCTGGCCTGTAAGCTGCAGTCCGTAAGCCAGTTCAACCAGGTTGACCGTTTCACCCGTCCAGCGTAATATTTTGCCGGATGACCTTTGTGCGGATGATGGATAAAGCTCATTGATCAGATAATCCTGCACCTTTTCATATGCGAGAAATTGAGCAAATAAGTAATCCCCTTTCGTCGAATAGTCCGGGTCGAGGTCAGGCGTCTCCGGCAACAGCACCACTGACGCCTCTGCGCCCCGAACGAAAAGGATGTTATCCAGTTCGGATGCTTCCAGCAAATAATACTGGTACAGGAACTGATGTTGCACAAAATAATGTTTAATGACCTTCAGTTCCTGCTCATAATAATTGCGTATAAGGATTTCCTCGCTGAACTGCCTCCGCTGCGTTTCAATCGTATAGATATAATGTGCGCACAATAACTCGCAAACAAACAGCGGTTTTTCATATTTAAAGAAGTCGATTTCTTCTCGCTGGTCCATGAACGGATTGCCGTCAACGAACTTTTTCAAATCGGCCAGCGCTTTATTGATAACGGTCAATTTGCCTTGCAACCGCTTCACTGGGAGCGTGCCCATATCGTTGTATACGCTCACTTCTTCGAGCATATCATCATACAACTTTTTAATTTCTGCTTTCATAAGTGAAATTCCGTTTTTATATCCGACCAAACATTTAATACCGCGTCCAGATGCGCGCGTTCATGCAGCGCGGTGACGCCCATGCGGATGCGCGCGTCTTTGAGGGACACTGCCGGGTAATTGATCTGGTTGGCATAAACACCTTTTTGCTGCAAGGCATGGCAGATTTTTGCGTTTTTAATTTTATCACCAATCCGCACCGGAAAAATTGCGGACCGCGTATCGCCGATATTCAAACCCAGGCTCAATAGCCCATACCTGAAATAATCGATATTCGTACGCAGGATACTCATCCAAAGAGGCTCTTCATCAATCAACTCGATAGCTTTAATAATAGCCATTGCCGCGGGCGTAGAACTGGCCGAAAACAAATGCTGCTTGCTTTGATACTTGAGGTAATTGACCATTTCCTCGCTTGCTACAACATAGCCGCCGATATGCGCGAAGGTTTTGCTGAATGTGCCTGTGATCAGATCCACATCGTCCCAGGCATCGCAGGTTTCAATAAGGCCTCTACCGGTCTTGCCGATCACGCCCGTGCCATGCGCATCGTCGACCATCAGTCGTGCGCCATACTTTTTGCAAAGCGCGATAATTTCACGAAGCGGCGCAAGATCACCATCCTGCGAGTAAACGCCGTCAATAACCAGCAGTACCAGCGGGTATTTACCGGCTGCCAGTTTCAGGTTATGCTCATAGGCATCCAGGTCGTTGTGCGGTATCGTTTTTCGTTTCACCAATTGGCAGCCTTCCATGACGCTGGTATGTACGCCCGCATCCAGCAGTACAAAATCGTCTTTAGTCAAAATACATTGCAGCGAGGCGCTATTGGAAGTATAGCCGGTGGTGTAAACAATGGCATGGTCTTTCCTGAAAAACCGGGCGATCATTTGTTCCAGTTTGGCGTGGTAATCATAATGTCCGCCGATGGCTGGCGATGCGCCTGCGCCGGAGCCATATTTTTGAACACCTTCGATGGCGGCTTTTTTAACGGCCGGGTGCTGGGTAAAGCCTAAATAATCATTTGAGACCAGGCTGATCAGCCTGCTGCCGAGCATTTCCACGACGGGACCACAGCCGGAACAAACGGGCAGACGGTAATTCAGTTGACCCTTTGCGGTTTGATCATTTAAATAAGCCTGGAACATTCGCGCACGCGCCCAGGCATCCATTCCGGGGATATACGCGAAATCCCGGAAGCTTTGGTTGTCAAAGTTGTTTTTCATGGTTTCTACAGTTTATTTCCGGCAAAGGAAATGAGCTGTAAAACGCCAAAAAAACGTATCCACGGAAAACCACGGACTTCCGTGTGCTATCTTTTAAGGAAGAATTTAATGTCTTCCACAATAGCTTTCAGCGGTTCGAAAATTTTAGTCAGGTATTTTTCATCCTTGCTGTAAAGGCGTTTGTGGATGGTTTCCCACCGGATATCCTCTTTCCCCACCGTGGAAACTGTAGCGGCAATCTGTTTGGCATAGGTTTTCAAATCAATCTTCTTCGTCACGCCGTTATCCATCAGGTATTTATAAAAGACGGATGTCGTGTCAACATCCCAGTTAAACTCGACTTTTTGGGGCGCGTCTTCAAATGCGGCTGCATTTTTGATCGCGTCGGTTTCCTCCCTGATCCATTTAAGCAGCCTCGGCGACAGCGCATTGTCGTACCGGTTAAAGGCTGGTAAACCGGCCTGTGTGTCTTCCAGGACCAGTTTTTCGCATAGGGCAAATTCCTGTAATTTGCGCAATCTTGTCGTGAATGCACCGGTACGTGCGGCAATATATTTTTTGCAGTAAACAAAAAATCGCTCATGGTTAAAATCCCTGCCGATCAGCAGGGACATCAGCGCTTCAGTCTTGCTGTTGCAATCGGCGTTTTCCCAGTCGATTGCGTCAAGCTTTGCCGCATAGCCTTTGAGCCAGGTATAGTCGCCCCAGTATAGTTTGTCCTTCCTCTGGATAAACCGCTGGAAAGGAATGGCGGAGATAGCAATCAATTTAGGTTCGATTTCGTGATCGAGCAGGATTTTATGATAGCTTTCCCATTCAGTTTTTATCAATTCTTTCTGAATAAACAGGAAGGCTTTCGACAAGCGTAACAAAGGGCTGATATCGCCAGGTAAAATTTGCCTGATCGCGGTCATTAAATCCAGTAATACTTTGGTATCAGGGCTGATTCTGTTGTGCGCTTCGAATAAAAGGTCACTTATTTCAACGAGTTTGGCAAGCGTATCGTTATGGTAGGTATCCCTTTGCGTGAAATTATCGATGGTTCGCAATGTTGATACGATTGCTTTTTCCAGGCGGCGCGCTTCAACTAATAACCGGTGATCGGCTTGGGTTTCGTTAATTGTATCGGGCGATTGGCGTACAGCTATTTCTTCGGCAATTGACTTTAGGTAATCGGTTTCTATGTTCATATAATCATTGTTAAGATTTAGAAATTCACACGGAAACAAGACAACCACCCTGTTGAAATAAGGATAAAATTGAACAGTAAATTTGTTTGAAGTGTTTGACTGACCGTGCGTGGATATACGTTCGGAGATGATTTTCATTTTTACATGAAAAAGCGCGGGGTCATTTGAGATAGGTATAACTGGGTACCGCAAAGAACCCACCAACTAAAACAAAGAGGACGCCCGCGCTTTCGCATGGGCGTTACAAATTGTTTCTTGATGGATATGATAGAATTTTGCGGTTTCGTTATACCAAGAAGCGTTGTAACGCTATAATTATATGTTATTAAAAATGTCTATCTGTTTCGTATATCTAATTTTTGTTAAGCAAATATAAGGTTATAAATTCTGTTTATAAACTACAATTGGTGGAACCGGAAAATGTGTTCCTGATGCTTCTTTAATCGTCTTTTATTTCTTTTTTCATAGGGGATGTTTTTCAGGTGTTAGTTTATAATTAATTATTTCTTAATGGTTAAAATTGTTTTTGAGGCCAAAAAAAACGGCCCCGACTTATCGGGGTCCGCTTGTCAAACTAAACTAAATCCAAAAGCTGCCCGCGCCTCCGGGCTTTTTTTTAACATAATTAACTGATCTCATTTAACGATATGAGCAAACGAAAAAGAACGAAGCGTAATATTTTTATCGCTTGTCACCTTTATTCCTGTTCAGCAGCCTTGAGATGATCATGGCATTAAACAAGATAAAACATGCGATCAGCAAATTCATTTGTTTTTACTACAAGCGCTCCCCGGTATTAGTCGGGGATGCGCTTCCAGACTTTTTTAATAATCATTTATTCCCCTGCCGGTTAAAGCAAAGTTCTTTGACGAATCAATCGTCTTTTCGCCCGTTCCGCATACGGACATGGACATATTTCCTTTTATTGACCAGCGGCTGTTTCCCGTTGATCAGCTCCGTCACTTCACGGTAGGCCTTGATCGTTGCAAAAAGGTCTTTCAGTTGCCCGTTGAACTGCTGAAACAATTCTTCCAGGCTCGCCCTGTAGACCCCGGCGTGCTTTTCCCCAAACGGAAGAGTATCGATCTTCAGCAGAATACGCTCGTGCTCCTCTTTGGTGATCAGTTCGGTTGACATGCCGTTATACTTTAACTAAAACCCTTTGGGCGATCAGCTTGATGTCTTTGGACAAATGATGATCCATGACCGGCTCGGTCCTAAACAGGTCCGTGCTTAAATATTTTTTGTTGTCGTCAGGGAATATAGTGACCACTGGTTTTCCTCCGAGGCGTTGCTGGAGCATAATTGCGCCGACAAGATTGGCCCCGGACGATATCCCAACCGACATGCCGCCAAGCTCTCTGGCGACCTTTTGAGCCATGATAATGGCGTCGCCATCGCTCACTTTAATGATCCCGTCCAACTCGGCCAGGTTGACAATATCCGGTATGAATTCATCGCTGATGCCCTGTATCCGGTGATTGCCTGTCTTACGCCCGGTGCTTAATGTCGGGCTTTCCGCTGGTTCGAGCGGGTGTACTTTGATTTCCGGGAAGCGGGCTTTCAGGTACTTGCCCACACCCATGACCGTACCGCCGGTACCGACACCTGCCACGAACGCCGCTGGTTTGATCCCTTCCGCCATTAAAGTGTGGCCGATCTCGCGGCCGGTCGTTTTTTCATGTGCTTCGACATTGTATAGATTTTCAAATTGCCTGGGCAAAAACACGCCATCGTAATGGGACATGGCTTCGGCAATTTTGATGCTGCCCAGGAAACCACCTTCGGCGGCACTGACAAGTTGGATCTCAGCGCCGTACCCTTTGATGATCGAGCGGCGTTCCTGGCTCATCCAGTCGGGCATGATGATCTTCACCCGCAGACCGAGGGCCTTTCCGATAGCAGCGAAGGCGATCCCGGTATTCCCCGAAGTAGCTTCGACGATCAGGTCGCCGGGTTTGACTTTGCCTTGTTCGCAGGCTTTTTCCAATATATAAAGGGCCATGCGGTCCTTGATGCTGTGGGTGAGGTTGTACTGTTCGCATTTGACCAGTATCTCCTGCGGTTTACCGCCCTGGTAGCTGTAAGAAATAGCGACCAGGGGCGTATTGCCGATGAGCTTCCACAGGCTGCTGACCTGGGTGCTGCCGCTGAGTTTGCAATTATCCGCGATCTTTTCCATGGGTCAGCGTGTTAAGTAAGGAGCCGTTTCTCAGGCGGCTCCCGTTCTCGAAATAGGAATCGTTAGTTACGGACTCGCTCAGTGCTTTTGGCTGGAGGTGGTGCAGCATATCTTTCGTCATCAATTCTATATCATATTGTGGGCTCCAGCCCCAGTCAGCGCGCGCATGCCGGTCGTCGATGCTGCTTGGCCAGCTGTCCGCGATGAGCTGACGTTTATCGGGATCGCAACTCAGCAGGAAATCGGGCATGTATTTACCTATTTCTGCTGCCAGCTGCGCCGGTGTAAAGCTCATGCTGGCCATGTTGTAGCTGGTGTTGACTGTCAAACTCGCTCTGGGTGCTTCCATCAGCTCCAACGTACCTCGTATGGCATCGGCCATGTAAAGCATGGGCAAACAGGTATCGCAGCGCAGGAACGAGGTATAATGGCGTTCACTGACCGCTTTATGAAAAATCTCAACCGCATAATCGGTTGTTCCGCCACCGGCTTTTGCCGTATGGCTGATCAGGCCCGGGAAGCGGACGCTGCGGACGTCGAGGCCGTAATGTTCATTATAGTACCGACACCAATGTTCCCCCGCAACTTTGCTTATGCCATAAATTGTAGTGGGATCCGTTGCGGCGGATTGTGCGCATGCTGCTTTGGGTGATCCCGGGCCGAAGACAGCAATGCTGCTTGGCCAGAATACACGGCAATTTTTGCGTTTACGCGCGGCTTCCAAAACATTCAGGAGGCTTTGCATATTGAGATCCCAGGTTTTTCTGGGGTGCTGTTCTCCGCTGGCGGAAAGGATGGCTGCCAGGTGATAGACCTGAGTGATACCGCCATGGTTGATCACGCGTTCCAGCATGACCGGGTTCATCACATCGGCTTTTACATACAGACCATCGTTGATCAGTTCATCCGTCACCAAGTGGCGGTCAGAGGCGATCACATTTTCGCGGCCATACTTCAGGCGGAGCGTCGGAACCAGTTCGGTGCCGATCTGCCCGCAGGCCCCGGTAACTAATATTTTTGTAGGCATAGACCTTAAATTTCCTGATTTATCTGCCTCGGTTTTTTTATATTTTCAATACCCTCAAAAATTCAAGTTCGAGGCCCCGAAACCCTAATTTTTAGGGTTTGAGGGAGAAATCGCCATTGCTTTTACATTCTTTCAGCAAAAAGAGAGATTCCACATTGCTCACATTAGGGTGCACATTTACCTTTTCAAGCAGCCAGACAGCATAATGCTGCGGCGTTTTGGCCGCCACGTGCAAAATAAAATTCCATGGGCCCGACATGTTGTGGCAGGAAAGGACTTCGGGCATGACACAAACCAGGCGTTCGAATTCGTCCAGCAAAACAGTGTTCTGTTGCTTCAACTTGATCATCAGCATGACGAGAACCGGCAGACCCGCTTTTTCCCGGTCAAGGATTGCCATGTATTTTTTGATCACACCGGCCTTTTCAAGTTTTTCGATCCTGGTGGTTAGTGGCCCGCTGGTAAGGCCAACGAGCCCGCCAAGCTTTCCGAGGTTGATGCGGGCATCCGTTTGCAGGTGCTTCAGCATTTTCAGGTCCACTTCGTCCAGCTTGCCGTTAATCATGATATATTGCATTAGTGGCTTTTCAGGCGGCCAGCCAGTTAATGACCGATGACTGGTCCTCGCCGATTAGTTTGGAATCCGTAATCAAACCCGTCTGGCTGAAACCCAGCAGGTAAGGGCCATCCAGGTCATTATACAAACTGCGAATCACTTCTTCATTGCCCGATTTGGCAATCAAAACGCTGTCAGGGTACAGGCTAACCATCTGCGCTTCCCATTTTCGGATGGCTGAGACCTGCTGGCTCGCCAGGACTGCTTTGTCCATTTTGAAAAATGCGGAGCGCAGGCTGATCGCCTGGTCGTACCGAACCGCTTCCAGGGAAAATACTTCGATGATATTTTCGAGTTTATAAAGTAAGGGTTGCAGAGCTTTTTCCGATATTGATATCTCCATGGTGATCGATACGATGTCATGGACATCCGTCGGTGCGGCATTTAAGCTGATAATGGGAATGAGTTTGCGGTTCAATATACCGGTCACTAAATGCAACAGGCCCGGCCTGTCCTGTGCTTTGATCGTTACTACATAATCCGTTTTCATGTTTATTAATTTATAAAATGTCTTCTTTCCTGATATGGTCATTTTCCGGGCGGTACACCAGTTCCTTGCGTCGCCCATCTGCATCGATCGTAAACCAATTGCCGTTTTCATACAGGGCCGCAGCGGTATGGCCCTTGTGCTCGTCCACGTCAACCCCGATCACTTTACCGCCCAGGTAGCTCGCAATATTCCATTTAACGATCGTATGACCGACGACGATGTACCGGGCTTTGTAAAACCGCAGGCTGCTGTCCAGTTGCGCTTCGGTGATCTTCGGCTGCATAAAATAACCCCGGTACCAGAAAATGGCGTTGCTTCCGAAGAATACCCGCAGGCTGTCCGGTACTGCGTTCGTGCCGGCGTCAAAGTAAGGCCGGCATTCTCTGTTGATCACTTCGAGGGTTTGTTGCCTCGCTACGATTTTCAGCGACAGGCCACCGTGCATGGCCAGCACATCGCCGATTTTTTCAATAATATTTTTACTCCTCAGCCAGCGGCCTAGCTCCGTATCTTTACCGAACAGACCTGAGCAGTCGGTGCCCAGCAGCCAGGCATTTTTAAAATATTTCGGGTCGGTATAGCGATGGTCGCCCGACAGGTTCATGATGTCATGGTTTCCCAGCAGCACGTGTACACTGCCGCCGGCAGCTTTGGCTTCATCCTCCAGTTTGTAAAGAAGCCATAATTCGGGCACCACATCCTTGCCGCGGTCGAAAAGATCACCGGCGATGACCAGGCTGCCCTGCCCGTAGGTCCAGCTGTATTGCGCGTCGATGACCTTGGCCGCCAGGAGCATTTTGCGGAAGGGCGCGAATTCGCCTTCAATGTCGGAAATAAACAAAGTTTTGTCGTTAGCCGGGTAAACAGCAGCGCCGGTATCCATAACTTGCTTGAGCTTGACTTTGAAGCCCCAGTCGGGGCGGCCTTCCGGGACCACGTCGAGTGTAAGGTCCACTTTCTGCGCTTCCGCGTAAGATATGCTTACCGGGACCAGCAGGTCATCATCTTTGCGGATCGTCTTTACATAAACCTGCCCGTTTTCGTAACCCACATAAGGGCCGTCGGTCAAGACAGGGGCGGGTGTCTGGGCTTTTGTGGCTGTAAAAAGCAGCAGGTAAGCAAAGAAATGAAAATACTTCTGCATATTTATTTCAGGGAATTCAAGTAATCGGCAATCTCGTCCTGTTCGTACTTGGCGGCATAGCTTAGCGGGGTGTCGCCCTTTTCCGGGCCGTTCTCGCCTTTGAAGGTGCCTTCGAATTTATAGTCTTTGTTCGCCCCCGTTGCTTACAAGCGTCTTGACCATGTCCAGATGGCCGTATTTGAGGGCATGCATCAGTGGCGGCACATAGCCGTTGCAGCTTTTGTTGACATCGGCACCCTTGGCGATCAGCAGGTCAAAGCATTTCGGCGCATCGGTATGGATGGCTTCGGCCAGCAGGCTGTAATTGGCATAGCAGTCGTTCACGTTCTCTTTTGTGACCAGCTTGTCCAGCGCGGCTGCATCATCCACCTTAAACGCGGCAGCGACCGTAGTGGGCATCTTGGTTTGCGCTTTTAACTGCGTTACCGCAACGATTAAGCTGAAGATTAGGATTAACTTTTTCATTTTCTGTTTTTAGCGTTATTAATTGGACTATTGTAAATTTTATTTCTCAGCGATTTTCTCATTATAAGCAAGGTTAAGAATACCGGTAAACCGGCGTCCAAAACAAAGCCCATCTTCAGGGATTTTCCCGTGCATTCATGAGCCGGTCAGTTTTAAATCTACGGATCCAGCGGATCATTGGGGTCTATTTGCAGACTTTCCATGACCGGGTAAAAACTGATCTCATGGTTTGCTAACCGGTGCTTATCTCGGTACGGTACATAGCCCAATTCTTTTTCGTTCCGCTTATCAAAGCGCGGATCTTCAATATAGTCTTCCTGGTCTTTAGTGCTGACACAAAGTGCTGGCTTGTTTATAGGGAAGCCATAGCGCATCATCAGCCTCTCTGCATTCCGGAAATTGGTCGTGGTGTGCCTGGCCTGGGGTTCGAGGAGGATGGAGGATTCCGGTATTCCTTCTTTCATTAAATACTTTTTCATTTCGATCGCTTCGCAATAAGGCGTATGGAATGGGTGCACATGCCCGCCGCTGACAATAAGGAACGGTGCCAAGCCTTTTTGGTATCTAGCTGCCGCCAGGTCGCAGCGCATCCTGCCGGCAGGTGCAAGTTGTACCGATGCGATGTCAGGCCCCTCCCCCGGTACCAGGATGGCTGAATACGGATATTTTTCCCATTTGATATGCTTTACCCTTTGCACCGCTTTTTGATTCTCGCCGCGTTCCAGCGGTTGATAGCGGGCGGCTTCATCGCGCTCGTTGATCGCCATTAGTTGCATGGCAATCGTTAATGACGGTTCATAAAACAAAGTCATCTTGCCTGTTTTCTCGTCCAGGTAACTGAACATTGTTTTAATCAGGTCGCGGTAATCAGGGCTTTTGACATCGTAGCTGGCAGAATCGATGTCGGGGTAGCGAAATCCTTCGTTATAACCGTAATGACCGATGATGGTATTAATGCCTTTGAACAGTTCCCGCCAGCAGTTCAGGAAAAAGGTTTTGTCATCGAGGGTATTAAAGCGATAATAACAGCCGGATGGTTTGAGCTGGTGATCAATGAGGGCGTCAAATTGCCCGCGATGTTTGTCGTAAACTTCCGATAAGGCTGCCAGCAATGCAGTCGTATCGTTTGTAAAACGGAAGCCAGACAATAAACCTTTGACCATTTTACAGGTGTCGGCATTATGCCGCCTAAGCAGATTCGTTTTTTGTTTGCTGATCCCGGCCAATGTTGTTTCAGTTGCCAGCAATCTTCTCACTTCCGGCGAATGGGCGATCATGCTCAGCAAGTAGAAGCTCTTGTCAGATACAAGGTTGCCGGAATGGAGTAAATGATATTTATTCCGGTAGCCGCAGCTTTTTTGCGCATGTATTTGCAGCGCCGGAATGAAGGCAATGATAAGTGGGCAAACGGTCCTTCTTAAAAAAAGCCGGGAAATCGAATTATGCATTGAATGTCCTTTGAGCGATGTACTTAATTACTGTTTGTTGTAAACCAGGCTGAACGTGTAGTCCGGCCGGGACTCCCAATCCCAGAACTGCACGATGGTCAAGGTTTTGCCGTCCACCGAAAGGCTCCAGGTTTCTTTGATCGTATAATCTGGGGTATTAGCGTCTTCCCTGGTAGAGTTTTTGGCAACTTCGATCAATTGTTTTTTGTCGGCTGACCACGTAATGCCGGCTACCTTGGTACGGCCGGTTGGGGTGATTGAGGTTTTCTGCATGCCATCCAGGCTCAGCGTATCAGTAATTACGCGCTCACCCGTAGTCCTTTGAATGATTATCGTCGTATTCGTTTGGGAGATCTTTAGCTTTGACGCTATGATTTCCAAAGGGGCGTCAATGTGCTGTGTCTTGTTCGCATCGAGTGTGTATATCCCTGAAAAATTCTCTTGCGCTTTGGCCATGGAAAGCATGCTCAGCATCACGATCAATGCTGGGATCATCGTTTTTAATGTTCTCATTTTTTTTAGAAATAGATTTGATTAATAATTGAAATTTATTTTTTGCCTGTTGCTTTTAATTTCCATTCGGGGCATTTCCTATACGTCGGCCACAGTTCATCGAGCGTATCGCCATCGTAAAGAATACCATCTTTCATGACATATCTGATCTCCCGGCTATTGTGTATATCATTTAATGGATCCTTGTTCAAAACGATCAGATCGGCGATCTTACCGGTCTCAATTGATCCCAGGTCCTTTTGTAATCCTAAGCCTTCAGCTGCCATTATGGTGCCGGCCTGCAGCGCCTCCATGTTGGTAAGCCCGCCCATACGGAGCGCCCAGAGTTCATCGTGCACGCCTATCCCCGGGTTCTCACCGTGGCTGCCAAGCGTTACGTTTCCGCCCAGGTGCCTTATCCGGGCATCGATCCTGGCAGCCACCAAAAAGGCTGGATTGATGGTATCCGGGGGGCTGCCGCCCATGATGGTTTCCAGGGATTCTATATCATTCAGGCCAACTTTGATTTGCGGGTCCTTTGAAGTATAGAAATGTCTTAACTTTTGGTCAGGCTGGCGCCAGTAAAGGTATTTAAAGAACTCCTTTCCTCTTGGCATATGAAAACCGGTTGTTGTAACTTGCAGCGTGGGTGTGAACCAGATGCCGGATTTGGCATAAAGTGAAAGCACATCCTTATAAGCGTCCCCCCACATCGGATTATGTTCGATACCAGCATTCCCGTCCTTGATAATGCCCCATTGCCGCACCGGATCGTAGGGGCCTTCATTGGTCACATTTAATTTCTTCTCCTCCGATGCGATCAGCGCCCACTCTTTTCTTCCCCTGCCGGCCAGGTCATAATCTTTGATAGCGATACTGCCCATTTCCGCCCTTTTCCCGACGGCCGCGCGAAGGTCCGCGAGGCTGTCGACCCGAATGATCCCGTCGGCCACCCTAAGCGGCCTCCCAACGGTGAATAACCGGGGCCCCAGCATCGTTCCGGTTTGGATCATTTCCGAATACCCGTAGGATTCAAAATTGCTGGCCGGGTCACGGGCAGTCGTCACACCATAGGCCAGGCTGATCAGTGAAACCCAGTACTGCTGCGGCAATATTGTCGGCGGGAAGCGAAAATGTAAATGCAGATCGATCAAACCCGGTATGATGGTTTTACCGGCAAGGTCGATCGTTTCCGTCCCGGCAGGTATGGACACCGCAGCGGACGGGCCGACCGATAGGATCCGCCCGTTCCGTATAAAAATAACGCCTCGTTTGATAACCCGATTCCCCTGCATGGTGATTATCCTGGCATTCTTTAAGGCGATCAGCCCTTTGCCGGAATAAACCGGGAACCTAAGCGAGATTTTAACGACTACATCCGGTTTGACCCATGCTGTGAAAAAATAGTTGCCCGGGTATTCATGTGGAACGTTATACCGGTCATAACCGGCTTTTTTGACAGCCGTATTGATAATCTTGCCGGGATCCACGCGGTAAAAGCGCCCGGCATAGCTCCATGCCAATAACTTTCCGCCTTCCTCCCAATGCGGATCAATGCCCGCTGCGAACCGAATCACTGACAGCTCGTGAAAAGAATCCAAGATCGGTATAGGTTTGCCGCGCGGATAAACTAGCGGCACCAGAAATAAATCTTCTGCAGCGCTATACACCAAATACCGGCCATCGGGCGAAATTATTTTCGGAGCAAAGAATGTTAATTCTGAACCGACAGCTTCAACTTGCCTGTCTCCGCCGTCCATATTCCTGGAAACCAGTTCTGATATAGGGACAGTATGCCGCAGCGCAGGCGTAAAGACGATCCTGTTACCCTCCGGGCTGATTTGAAGCCCGCAGGCCATGGAAACAGAGTCATCGATAATTTTCTCAACGCCATGAACACTTATGATTTCCAGGCGCGCTATACGTGAACTAATATCGTCGCGCGGCATCAGTCCAGCCGGCCCTTTAAGTACGGCTATCCGGCTGCCGTCCGGTAACCAGGCCGGGTACCGGTACTGGGCAGGATCATGCGTTAATTGCTCCGGCTTCCCCCCGGAGACGGGCACCCGCCAGAGCTGGCCGCCAGTGGTATCACACCAGGAAACATAGGCCACCCATTTCCCGTCGGGAGAATACGCGGGTTGAAACTGGTTGAAGGGCTGGGTGGCAACACGATGCGGTTTCCCGCAAGGCAAATCCATCAGGTAAATTTTATTAAGCGCAGAAAATACGATCTGCTTCCCATCGGGACGGGCACTCACTGAACGAACGTATTTTACATTAACAGCGTCGTCGTTGACCCTGTACGTATGGTACCGGCGCGGGCCCAGGTCGCTCCTTACCCTGGCCGTGAACGGTACGATCTGATCGTGACCGCTTTGCACATCAATACGATGTATTTTACCTCTGAAGCCAATAAAAAGGGTCCGGGAATCAGGACTAAAACAATAGTGCTGAATGGCGAGGCTCCATTCGTATCGGTGGCCCGGCTCAAAAATATCAGGAATCAGGGTTCGCCGCGTATGGGTCAAAAGATCCAGTACAAAAACGGATTTCCGGTTTAAGGAGTCGCTCACATAGCACCACCAATGACCATCCGGCGAGATTACCCCGTACTGGAATGTACCCAAATCCGCCGAAACAGCGGTTTTTAATTTGGTTTGGTAATCATATTGATAAATTCTATTGGATTCCAGCGTGTAAATCCCGTTTCCGTCGGCGGAAAACCGCAACGGATGCCTGATATTCGTATCCACCGGCATTTTTCCTCCGGCAATGCCGTATAAACCGTCGCCGGCAAAGATATAATTGCCATCCCGTGTCCAAAGCGCATCTGTCTCCCGGTTCAGCTCCCCATCATTTTTTTCAATTACATTATGGACCGTGTTATTGATATCCATAACATGCATATGGAAGGCTCCGGACATGTCGCTGATATAGGCGATCCTGCGACCATCGGGTGACCAAACGGGCCGGAGGTTAAGCGCCAGGCCCCGTGTTAGTTGTTTGGCCACCCCCCCCGATGAGGAAACGGTATATAAATCCCCTAAAAGGTCGAACAACAGCGTTTTCCCGTCGGGCGATATATCCACATCCATATAACTGCCTTCGGCAGTAGTGAATGAAACGGTACGTGCCGGTTTGAGGGGCAAGTCCTGGGAGAACCCGGGACTACCAAGACTGACACACAGCACCAGGAGTAAAAATTGGCGATTCTTGAACATTTTATATCCCATAAATTCTCACCAGGTTTGCTTGTTTTCCTGCATCTTTTGCAAGGCCTCGCGCAGATCGGCGACCTTAGGCGTCTTTCCCAACGCCGCGGTTTCTACACTAATGGCGTCATTCCTTCTTCCGAGTTTATATAATAAGTTGGCCTTTGTGTCCATAAAATCGCCTGAATGGAGGCCGTCTGGATAGGTCACCGAATCATTAGCCGCCGCGACAACACGGTCACTCCATGCAAGTGCCTTTTTAAGCTTCTCCTTGTCGTTGCTGTGCTGGAAAATTCCCCAGGCAAAATTGTTCAGTACGGAAATGCTGTTGGGGTCACTGAGTGTATGAACGAAGTTACCACGGTCGATCCTTTCGATCGCCGCCGCACAATAATTTTCCCAATCCTGCTTATACAGGTACCAGTTCATTTTGGCCTTGGGGACCGTTTTGGCAGCATATTTTTCTCCGAACCTGCCGGCGATCTGTCCTTCAAGCGTTTTCCAGGAGGGTGCATACCCATCGGCTTGCGCCTTTTTGATGGCCGTGGCCAGCACCTCCCTGTAAATGACGTTGCTGGCCACAGTCAGCGCAAAGTCCTTTTTATGAACGATAGAATCTATTTCTTCGCGGCGCCCGATGAACCAGGAGAATACTTTATCGGCCGATGACAGATAGTCCGAAAATCTGCCCAGCAACTTAAAATCGTCTTTTTCGCATAAAGCGGGATCTGGCAATTGATCGAGACGGTCATGAAGATAACCTCTCATAAGCAGGGCCACTGTCATGGTGTCCTTGCAGGCCCAGGCCATATCCAGCAATGGGCGCAAAATCCCGGCGGCCCGTTCGCCTTTTTTATAGTGTTCGTCCAGGGTGGTATAAGTCTGGGCCTCGGTTATTGCTTTTTCAGCCGCGCCTATAAATTGTTCCGGCGCAAGGAATCCAACCTCTCTGTGTACCAGCCTCCCTTCCGGTGAGAAAAAAAGAAGCGTCGGATAGCCGGTGACCTGGAGCCCGGAGACGACCCGGCGGGCGTCGGCATATTGCATTCTTTCTTCGATGCCGTCATTTTTGCTAGTATCGCATTGCAGTTTTAAAGATAAAAACGAGGCATTCAGAAGCTTGCCTACGTCCGCTTCGGGATAAGTGATCCTATCCATTTCCCTGCACGGGCCGCACCAGGTCGCGAAACAGTCAACAAAAATAAATTTGTTTTCCGCTTTTGCTTTCTCTAAAACCTGGTTCCAGCTTAAACGTTGGGTAAAATGGGTGCCTTTTTCTTGCGCGTGCGCAAAATAACACGACAGCAGGAGCAATAGTAAGCTCTTTTTTTTCAGTTGCATGAGGTCTGTTCAATAAATGGTAATACTTGCCGGTCAATAACCGGGATTTTGCGTTAAGTGGTCATCGTTGAGGATCTCCGATTCGGGTACAGGCAGAAGCGCCTGGTTGCCGTTGTTGTTCCAGCTGCCGCCTTTTAAAGGGGCGGCAATGCTCATTACTGTATTGATATTCCCCGTCCGGATCAGGTCAAACCAGCGATGTCCCCATTCGGCGAATAGTTCGACCCTTCTTTCCTGCATGACCGCTGCCAGAGCCTGTGCTTGGCTGAGTGATGATGAGAGCGCAGGTAAGCCGGCCCGGCTACGGATGACATTAAGGTCGCTGACGGCCCCGCTCAGATTATTCTGCTGCGCCCTGGCTTCCGCACGGATCAGGTATTGCTCGGCAAGGCGCAGCACCATAACATATTCGGTTGCCGAAGATGAACTGCCGGAAACGGGCTGATTATACGAATGATATTTATACGGGAAATAATATTTCGTTTTGTTTGGTGCCGTATATAAACCCACCCATTCCGAAAAACGGCGGTCATTGGGTTCAAAACTGCCAAACAAGTCCGCACTTAACGTGGCCGAGTTGAAACTACCTTTACCAGGCGTGGTTCTCAGATAGAAATCTTCCCCGTCAGGCGTATTGTAAGCGGAAGGCACAGGAGTGGCAATTTGCCAGATAGCCTCCGTGCTGTTTGCCTGAAAAGTATAATTGTCTCCGTCGGCTACCGATAAATTGCTGCAAAGTGAATAGAGTGAAGCATTATTGATCACCGTACTGGCTTCTGTCTCCGCGTTTTGGAATTGCTGGTCATACAAATAAACCCTGGCCAGCAAGGCCGCGGCAGCATATTTATTGGGCCTTGTTCTTTCCGGGGTCACCGTTGTGTCGCTTAGATCCACATAATGGTCCGTCAGGTTCGCTTCCGCATCTTTCAGATCAGCAATAATTTGCTGATATACCAGCGTCTTCGGTGTTCGCGCGATCGCTTTGTTGACCGTATAATCGGTGGTCAGAACCATCGGGACGTCTCCGAACCAATTGGCCAGGTAGAAATGCCAAAAAGCCCTGATGAACTTGGATTCCCCGGTATGTTGCCTGGCCACAGCAGGAGAAATGTTCTTGTTGTTTTGCAGGCCTTCGATAATCGCATTGGATTGATATATATAACTATACGCTGTTGTCCAGGAACCTATGCTGTTGGCAGCCGTCAATGGCGAAACCGTATTCGTATAATATTGAACAGGCACAGCAGCTTTTGAATAGCTGGTCAGCTCATCACTTAATAAGGCACCTTCCTGAGAGACATTCCACGATTCGGGCCACATCTTGGTGTATATGGCGGACTGCGCGGCCACGACGGCTTCATTGCTTTTAAATACGCTGGCAGTGACCAACTGAGTAGACGGCGGCGGAATTTGGACAAATTTTCTGCAGCCGTAAAAAGCCAGCCCAAAAAACAAAAAGCTGCAGCCGGTGAATATTTTTTTATAATCGATCATGATTTTCATAACATCTAATTTATCATTCGTGAAACGGGTTAAAGTCCTATCTGGAAGCCGGTCGTGATCACCCTGAGCGGCGGCAGGCCAATGGAGCCGGCAGTTTCCGGATCAAGTCCCTTGTAGCCTGTGATCGTAAACAGGTTCTGACATTGAATATAAAGCCGGGCATTTTGCAGATGGGCCTTTTTGATCCAGTCGCCTGGAAACTGGTAAGCAAACGCGAGCGTCTTAAAACGCAAAAACGAACTGTTTTCCAAAGCCGCATCGCTTGATGCCCAGTATTGATAATAATTAGGAACCGGTCCCGATTCCGTTCCATATCGCTGTAAAGCTGACGCATCGCCGGGCGATTTCCACGCGGCCGCGAGAACGGTTGTCAATTGATTGACCCCTTCTATGCCGGCAGGCGAGTGAAGCGAGGCGAGGCTGCTTTTCCCTATTTTGTTGACATACTGGATAAAAATATCGAGCGTAAAGCGTTTATAAGAAAAACTATTCTGCCATCCTCCGTAATACTTCGGCGACAAAGAGGTGTTAAAAGTCAGGTCCGCGGCGCCCGGTAAGCCATTGGCGTTTGCTGTGGCAAACGTATACAGGCCTGTTTGAGGATCGACACCGGTCGTATGATAAAGGGCCTGGTTAAATATTGAGCGGCCTACCGACCACCTGGATTTATAGGCCGGGAAGTTGGCCAGGTCGGGGAAAGAAACCAGTTTATTGTTGGGGATTGTAAAATTAACGGAACTCGACCATTCAAAGCTTGATGATTTTATGTTCACCGTAGCCAGCGTCAGCTCTACCCCTGTATTCTGTACAACGGCAGGAAGATTATACTGGACGGTCGCGAAACCTGTCAAAACCGGAAGAGGTAAGCCGACTAACTGGTTGGCTGTACGATTGCGATAATAATCAGCAGAAAGCATAATCCGGTCGTTTAAAAAGCCCAGTTCTATTCCGCCTTCCAGCTTTCTGACAACTTCCCAGGCAAAGTACGGGTTCGTTAACCGGCTCGGTGCCAGCCCGGTAACAGACTCATAAGAGGTGGGGCCGGACGTATAAGTACTCAAATATTGGTAATCTGGAATCTGGTCGTTCCCGGTAACACCGTAACTGGCCCGGAGTTTTCCGAAGCTCAAAAAAGCAAAATGGTCCCGGATATATTTTTCTTTTGAAAATATCCAGGCAACGCCGGCAGCCCCGAAATTACCGAACTGTTTACCCGGGCCAAAACGGCTGCTTCCGTCCCTGCGGGCGGTTAAGTTAAGCACGTATTTTTCATCCCAGTCATACCCGATCCTGCCGTATAAGGCGGTATACCGGTAGATCGTATTCGTGGAACCAAGTATTTGCAGGCTTGCTGCTGACTGTGGGTTGGCTATCAGGGCATCCGTTACAAAATCAGAGGCGTCCTGCGTGATTGATTTTGTTTGGTTCTGTTGAAAACTGGAACCCACCAGCAGTTCCAGCTTTCCTTTCGACCATTTCGTCCGGTAACTTAGCTGCGGCTCTATGATCCAGGACGAAAATTCACTGGTGCCGAATGTATTGTCTCTCACCGTTGAAAACGTGTTCAAAGGCGGCGGGTAAGACGAGGCCGGCGTAAGCTGGGTTTGCTCCATTTGATCGTGATTATAGCCGAAGGACCCTGACACTTGCAGTCCGGGAAGAACCAGGTACCGGAGATTCAGGTTACTGATGAGATTATTAGTAACAGAAGTGGATAGTACTTCAGCCTGGCCCGCAACATTTGGAAGGTTCGTGGCAGTACCATTTACCATTTGCCAGTTAATGTTTCCGCCGGCGTCGTATAAGGATGGAGCGTCCGGGGGCAGGATCGTGTATTGGGAAAAATCACCACCGGGAAGAATATTGTTGTCATTTACATAACTGGCAACAAATTGAACGTTAAAGCGTTGGTCCGTAGAGCTGTGCGTAAGATTTAGGTGTGCCGCCGCCTTTTGATCATTGAAGTCGCCCAACAGTACCGTTCCTTGCCTGGTGTAACCGCCGCCAACAACAAACTGCGTATTGGCGTTCCCTCCGGATAAGCTGCCTTGTATGTTCGTAAAACCGGCCGTGTTGCCAATTAATACCTTCTGCCAATTCGTGTACCTTGTCGTATCCCAAGCTCCGTTTATATCATAGTCACTATTGGCAGGGTCTGTAGCGATCGAAGGGTGCGGCAGGCCGTCATTGACAAATGCCTGCCTTCTCATATTCAGGTATTGTTGTGTGTTAAGCAGGTCCATAAAATGGGGAACCGTTCCCGCGCCGGAAGAAACATTCAGGTCGAACCGGGTATTACCGGCCTTACCTTTTTTTGTTGTGATCAGGATCACTCCGTTTGCTCCTCTGGAACCGTAAATCGCTGTGGCGTCGGCATCTTTTAAAACCTCTATATTTTCGATATCGGTAGGATTGAGTCCGTTAAAAGGGCTCAAGCCGTTGCCATTAGAAAAATTCGCGCTGCCAACGCCGCCGACCGGGCCAAAAGAAAAGCCGGGGGAAGACAAGGATTGGGCGCTAAACGGCACCCCGTCTATAATATAAAGCGGATCGTTGCCATTAAGCAAGCTATTCTGCCCTCGAAGCTTTATCGTTGCGTATGAACCAGGGTAGCCCGAAGTTTGATTAATTATCAATCCCGGCACCCTGCCTTCTATAGCTAAAATCGGGTCGGATACTGGCTGCTCCCCAATGGTCTTTGCGTTGACGACGGTTACATTGCCCGTTGATAATTCTTGTTTCTCATTATAATAGCCTTTATTGATAACAACTTCTTTCAGGTTATTTTCGGCTACTTTTAAAGTAATGACTGAGCCGTTGGGAATATCTCGGGCCCTTAGCTCTTGGGTTTCATAGCCTACGTAGCTGAAAGCAATGGCGGTGCTATTATTATCAGGTACAGTTATAGAAAAATTGCCTTTGGCATCTGTTACTGTGATATTGTTCGCATCCTTCTGCCTCACCGTCACCCCTGCCATCGGCTGGCCGAGTTCGTCGTGTACGGAGGCGGTGACGGTTATTTGCGCCAGTTCAGCTTTGATCTTGTTTTTTAGTTTGTCGAGAAATGATTCTTCTTTTTTGGAGACGATAACAGTTTTTTCCTGGATGGTGTAATTGAGTGGCTGCTCGTCAAATATTTTATCTAGCGCGTCCTTTAGGTCAGCGTTGCTGACTTCAATGGTGACGGGTTTGGCCTGGGAAAGCAAGTCGCTCGTGATAATAAAATCATAGCCGCTTTGCTGGCGGATCTGATTAAACACTTCTTTCAATGACATGTTCTTATCCTTCAGCGTCACTTTTTGGGCGTAAGTGGCCGCGCTCACTTGCAAAATTCCGATGGTCAGCAGCAGTGCGGTCAACTTCATGGCTAAGAGTAAATGTTTTATGCAGCCGGGCGGCTGCACAAAAATCTTATTGTAAAATTTGTACATTTGCTTAATTGGGTTTTAGCGCGGCGCCTTGTCATTTTCCGATGCGCAGGTTCCGCGGCTGGTGAATAGTTTAAATAAATTGTTCGCAAATCCATTCAAAAGCTGTTCCGGGGCCAACCGGGACGGCTTTCTTTTTGGATCATCAGGGTAAAATCTTACGGTGTGACGATGACCCTCCTTTCTTCGACCTTAAAGTGAACGTTTTGGGTTAATGAGAGTATTTTCAGCATCTGACTGATGTTTTTGTAGCGGGACAGCTTCGCGTTATACAGCACGGCATTCGGCTTGCCTTCATAGGCTACATCGATATTATACCAGCGGGATAATTGCCGCATGATGTTCTGGATATTTTCATCATTAAAGGTGAAGTCACCTTTCCGCCATGAAATGGTTTCATCGAGGTCATCCTCCTTCACTTTCAAGCCATTTCCTTTCGTGGTAATAGCAGCCTGACCCGGTAGAAGCGACACGATCTGGTCGCTGTGTGCCAGGCTCACCTTTACCGCACCGTGAACCAGCGTCGTTTTTATGACCGGCTCATCCTCATAGGC